>Ga0193952_1000977_pt1 | contig 11276 bp, 10 predicted proteins | sample BB_3_MG_FD_140368 | JGI IMG/M metagenome (GOLD analysis project Ga0193952, IMG submission 140368) | Microbial mat bacterial communities from the Broadkill River, Lewes, Delaware, United States - BB_3_MG | ecosystem: Environmental > Aquatic > Freshwater > River > Microbial mats | place: USA... | reverse complement strand
TATACGATCATATATGCCAAATGACACTCTTTTTTGAGGATATAAAATTCTATCTTTTGAATTTGCACGTTCAACATAAGCAAGCCCCTTAATACAGGGACCTTCAGGTGTTGCAAGGTTTTCTGGATGCGGTAGAACACATTTTACAATATTATTCTCGATACCTACCTTAAAGCTACAAGTGCTGTAACAATTTCGAGGGCAAACTGTTGACGTTATTTTCATTGGCAGTAATAATCTAATTTATTTTAGATAAGTTAAAATTAGTATTTTTTTCAGAAATCAAAGACATTTATTCCTACCAATAATTAATAGCATATAAACTAAAAAAGAGTTGCTAATTAGCAACTCCTTTTTAAAATGTAATTAAACTTTATACTGAAAAACTTAAAACTCAATCACCGTTTTTCCAATGCTTTTTCCAGTTTCTTGCAATCTGTGAGCTTCTTTTAAATTCTCAACAGAAAAGCCTTTTAACGCAGTTGTTAACGTATTTTTTATGACTCCAGAATCTAATAATCCACCCAATTTATTAAGAATTATATGTTGTTGCTCTATATCATTTGTATTAAACATAGATCGAGTGTACATTAATTCCCAAGAAAAAGTAACACTTTTAAGTTTAAGAATATCCAAATTTAACGGTTTAGTGCTCCCTGTAATTGAAACAATATGACCTTGTGGTTTAATAATTTCGGCTGCTGTTTCCCAATAACCTTCTAAATCAACAAAATCTAAAATATAATCTACTTCGTTATGTCCAATATTAGCTAATTCCTCTTTAAGATTGTGATGATTTACTACAAAGTCAGCACCCAAATCCTTACACCATTTAATTGAATCTTCTCGTGAAGCTGTAGCAATTACTGTTAAGTTACCCACTTTTTTTGCTAATTGTATCGCTATAGATCCAACTCCTCCTGCACCTGCTAAAACTAAAACTGTCTTTCCTTTATCAGTTTCTGGATTTACTTTAATACGGTCAAAAAGAGACTCCCAAGCAGTTAATCCTGTAAGAGGCATCGCCGCTGCTTCTGTAATTGTTAAGCTTTTTGGTTTAAAGCCTACAATCCGTTCATCAATTAATTGAAATTCAGCATTACTTCCACTACGAGTTATATCTCCAGCATAATACACTTCATCCCCAATGTTGAATTTTGATGTTTTTTCTCCAACTGCCTCAACAACTCCAACAGCATCCCAACCTATAATTTTTGGAGTATCTAAAATTGTATCAGTCGCTGCAGTTTGTCTAATTTTAAAATCGACTGGATTTACTGATATAGCTGATATTTTCACCAATAAATCATATCCTGTCGGTGTTGGTTTTTCTGTTTCAAAAGCGATAAAACTATCCGCTTCTGTAATTGGTAATGATTGTTTAAATCCTATTGCTTTCATTTTTTATAATTTTTCTTCTTTTTTTTGAAGTTAATTTTAATCTAATTTTATTTCCATTTAATACTACATCCAATACTTGGATATTGATCTTTTGTGATTTCCTTACCTGTTATTAGAGCATCCAAAGCATTTGATAAATCAATTCCCGTAGGATTACCCATATTTGGACGAGTCTCATCAAAACGACCTCTATAAACACATTCTAACTTATCATCAAACATAAAAAAATCAGGTGTACATTCTGCGCCATAAGCTTTTGCTATATTTTGAGTTTCATCGTATAAATAAGGAAAATTATATCCTTCTTTCTTAGCAACCTTTGCCATATAATCTGGTCCATCTTGAGGATGCGTATCAATATCATTACTGCTAATGGCAATAAATTGAATTCCCTTTTTTTGATAACTATTTGCTATTTCAACTAGTTTTGAATTGATATGAAGTACAAACGGACAGTGATTACATATAAAAACAATTACTGTTGCTATATCTGATTTTAAATCTGAAAGTGAGACTTCTTTTCCTGAAACCGTATCTGGTAATTTAAAATCGGGTGCTTTTGAACCTAATTGCATCATATTAGATGATATTAATGACATGTTTATCTGTTTTTTATAAAGTTAACTAATTAAAGCCATTTCATTTAATACAAACTCCTCAACAGCACCATCGGTAGCTTTCATATAATCAGCCAGGTGAGTATTATTCATATGTTCTTGCCATAATTCTCTATTTTCCCAGTTTTCGTAAAATAGAAATATATTTGGATTTTCATTGTCTTGATGTAAATCGTAATTTATACACCCTTTTTCCGCTCTAGTGGTATTAATTAGTTTTAATAATTCCGTTTTAACAAATTCTCTTTTTTCTTCTTTTGCCAAAATTCTTGCAACAATGGTTAATTTGCTCATAATTTTATTTCTTATGTTATAAATAATTTTTTAATACTAATCTTGATAAATTTTTACTTCTCCATTAGTTCTAACATAAAGAATTGTTTCTTTTTCAGAACTAGATGTAATTTTGTGTAATGCTTCTCCTTTTGAACTAAAATAACTACCAGCTTCTAATGCTTTAACTTCTTTTGCTAAATATGATGGATGTCCTTTAATAACCACAGCTCCAAAAATTGAACCTTTGCTATAAATTGCTCCAGAAAACCCTGCAGGTAGCTTTACTAATCTTCCATTTAACTCTTTATCATTTGAATTACCCCAAAGAACTGCCATTTGAGCATTGTTTATTGAAGTCCCTGGCTGTTTAATCCATTTAATATCTGACGCACCTAACCAAACAATATTTGATTTATCCATATTAACTGGTCTTTCTCCACTATCAAACGCTTTATCTTTAGGAAGAACTAAATATGGTCCTTTCTCAATTTCTATATACGCCAATGAATTACTCCCTTTTGCAGCTGTTATATGAATTTCTCCCTTTGGCTGTGTCCAAAAAGATCCCTCTGGCATCCACATATTATCAGCATTTGGATCATCGTTGTGAATAAGACCATCTATAACAATTCCTCTATAAGAGACATTATGAATATGAGGAGGTGATTTAAAACCTTCATTTGGTTTTAATAAAAACCCTGTTGCCTCAGTACCATTGCGATCACCCCATAAAGTACCAGCTTTTGGAGCTAAGTCACCACGTTTTGGATTTAAATGACTCCATTTTACATCGGATTTTAAAACAACCTCAATGGAAGAATTGTCTATTGAATTTTGAACAACGTTCGTTTCTTTATTCAACACTGTTATTGTCTTTTCTTTAACTCCTTTTTCACAAGAAGCCATAAATATCAAACTCGCTATAAATGCTATTTTTAAAATTGATTTCTTCATTTTTTATAAATTGAATTTTAATTATAATGCAAAGATATATCTTAAGTTAAACCATTTTAATGTATTAAAAATGGTAATTATTGTAATATTAAAGGTTTTTAAAAATGAATTAGAATGTCACGTCTCATTTTTTATTAATTTTACCTCATATTTTTGATAAAAAAAATAAAAATGCAAGTATTAGAGACTTATAAACCTTTTGAAATACAAGAAATTGAATTATCTGAATGGAAACAGCGTCCTGTTAAAAACAATTTTTTTGAATTGGTTTTAATAAAAGAAGGTGAAGGTACACAGTGCATTAATTATAATGAGTACCCATATTTAAAAGGTAGTATTTTTTTATTACCTCCATTAAAATGCCATTCATTTAATATTGAAAAAACTTCAAAATTTGTATTCTTAAAGTTTACTGATTCATTTTTTAAAAATAGTAACAGTTTAAGTATTGATAGAAATGAATGGTTTAAAGAAGCTTCATATATACTTTCAAATTACAACCAATTACCAGGAGATATTATTAAAGATGACGTTGATAGGCAACATTTAGACAGCCTTACTTCAATGATATTACTCGAATCCAGAAACTATGGTAAAGAATCTGTAAGCCTAATTACCAGCTTAATGACGAGCGTTTTGGAGCTTTTAATTAGAAATATTAAAAAAGGTTCTTTTTATGAGGTTCAAACAAATATTAAAGACGAGCGGATTACAAGAATGCTAACATATATTAATGAAAACATTGATAAACCAGAACTACTAAAAGTGGATAACTTGGCAGATGTTTTTATGATGTCCTCTACTTACGTAAGTGAGTTTTTTAAAAAACTAGTCAAAATACCATTAAAAGAATATATAATTAAAGCAAAACTAAAATTAGTTGAAATTCGCTTGTTGAATTCTGATTTCACACTAACTCAAATCGCTGATGATTTGGGCTTTACAGATGTCAGTCATTTATCAAAAACATTTAAACGATATACAGGAATATCTATACGTGAATTTAAAAATAATGGAGATTATATCCTACTTAAAAAAAGTCAATGTTATTAGTGTTTATTTTGCCTTTATTAGCAAATAATATAATAAGGTTTTCCTATATTTAGTTTTTAATTTTGGTTTCATATAATTTAGATTTATATTAAATGGCAGTTAGTAAAAAATTTGGAACATTCGCTGGTGTATTTACACCATCTATTTTAACAATATTAGGTGTTATTATGTATATGCGTTTGGGATGGGTTGTTGGGAATGCAGGACTTTTTGGTGCTATCATGATTATAATTTTAGCACATGTAATTGCTGTTTCTACGGGTTTAAGTGTTTCCTCCGTAGCTACTGATAAAAAAATTGGAGCAGGTGGTGTTTATTATGTACTTTCTAGAAGTATGGGAATACCAATTGGCGGTTCTATCGGGATTGCATTATATATAGGTACGGCTTTTTCAATTGCTCTTTATTTAATTGGTTTTGCTGAAAGTTTTAATAGTTTTTTTGGTTTTGGAATGACAATTAATGATCTTAGATTAACAGGAACTATTGCTCTTTTTACACTTACCGCACTTGCATTAATAAGTACTTCAGCAGCTATAAAAGCTCAATTTTTTATTTTAGCAGCCATCATAATATCATTGGCTGCTGTATTTTTTGGCTATTCAAACTATGAACCAGAAACAGTTAAAATGTTCTCAACTGAAAATTCGGTTCCATTAGAAGTTGTTTTTGCAATATTTTTCCCTGCCGTAACTGGTTTTACTGCTGGTATTGCAATGAGTGGAGATTTGAAAGATCCTAAAAAATCAATTCCTGTTGGTACTTTATTAGCTATTGGTGTAGGACTCGTTATTTATTTAGTTTTAGCCATTTTTTTAGCCTATAATGTAGATTCTGAGATCTTAAAAACAGATTATAATATATTAATGAAAATTGCGGTATTTGCACCAGCAGTTGTTGCCGGAATTTGGGGAGCTACATTATCCTCAGCACTTGGTGGAATTTTAGGAGGTCCTAGAATTTTGCAAGCCATGTCCATTGATAAAGTCACTCCAAAAATATTTAGAAAAGGAAAGGGACCTAATAATGAACCAGTAAATGCCCTATTTTTAGTGTTTCTTATTGCTGAGGCAGGTATATTAATTGGAGAATTAGACGTGATAGCACGGGTTGTTTCAATGTTTTATTTAACAGCATATGGTTTTATTAATATATCTTATTTTTTAGAAAGCTGGGCAAACCCTGATTTTCAACCAACCTTTAAAATTAAAAGCTGGATTGGTTTACTTGGTTTTATAGCATGTTTTTCTGTAATGTTTAAACTAGATATGTTTGCAATGCTTGGGGCTTTTGCTGTTATTGCTGGCTTGTATTTTTGGCTTCAACGCAAAGAAGTTAAATTACAATCTAATGATGTTTGGCAAAGTGTGTGGGAAAATGTTGTGAATAAAGGATTAAAAAGAATAGACGCTCAAATTGATGAGAAATCTAATTGGAACCCAAATATTATTCTATTCAGTGGTGAAAGTAAGCATCAGTCTTATTTATTACAGCTAGGTAAAACAGTATCTGGAAGAACTGGAATTGTTACAAATTTCAAACTGATATTAGATACAAAAAATAATAAACCGTTACGAAAAACTGAGCAAGTTGTGAGAGATGATTCCTTTGTAGAATTAGGAATTTTTGCAAGACAGGTTAAAGTTGATAATATTTATAACGGAATTACAAATATTGCTACAACCTATGGTTTTTCGGGTGTTGAACCAAATACCATTATGATGGGTTGGCCAAAAGGATTGGAAAATTCAACAGAATATTCCAAAATGACAGAAACTCTGCTACACTTAGATTATAATCTTTTGTATTTAGATTTTGATAGAAAATCTAAGTTTGGGAATTACCAATCAATTGATTTTTGGTGGCGTGAAACAGATAGTAAAAATGCTGAAATGATGCTAAATATTGCTCGTTTTATTATTGCATCTCCAAGATGGAACAAAACAAATATAAGAGTATTATTTGTAAACAATAACAACGTAAATCAAGATATTATACATTCCAAAATTCATAAACTAGTTGAAGATTTAAGAGTTCTAGTGGATATTAAAATAATTAACAATGCTGTTGAACAAAAACCTTTTTACAATATAATTGAAGAACATTCAGCAAAAACAGATTTAACAGTTCTTGGAATTCCTAATTTTAATATTGAAAAACAGGCTGAGTTTGTGCTTAAAACAAATCATTTATTTGAAAGTATAGGTTCCACATTACTTGTAAAAGCAGCTAATAATTTTAACGTTTTGGACTTGAATTTTAGTAAAAACGAACAAAACGAAACAATGTCATTTTTTATTTAGACCTTAATAACTTAATTATTTTAAATTTATTTTTTTATATGTTTATTTTTTATTAAATTTGATTATCAGTTAGTTAAGAATTAAAAAATCCGAGTAGCTCTTGTGGAATAGTGAGAATTGGATTAAGTGTAAAAAGCAGTATTCTTAATTAATATAAAATTCCACAGTAGACCCTGATCTAAAAGAGTAGATCAGGGTTTATTTTTGCTTAAAATTTAAATTGTAATTGATTTACCCTCATAACAAGCTTGATAAATTGCTTTTATTTCTTCAAATTTAGGTTTTCTTGGGTTGAATAATGTACAAGGATCTTTCAATGCATTTTCAGTAAGCGTATCTATTTTTGCTTCCCATTCCTTTTCATCAATACCATATTCTTTTAATGATCCTACAACACCAACAGATGCACGTAAGTTTGATACTTCAACTGCAAATTCTTCAGCGGTAGATTTACCTAGCATCACGGCTAAATCTTCATATTTATCAGTCACTTTAGAATTAAAACGAATTACATTAGGCATTAATATTGCGTTACCACATCCATGCGGAATTCCAAATGTACCTCCTATTTGATGTGACATTGAGTGAACAATTCCTAACCATACATTTGTAAATGCCATACCAGCCATACAAGACGCATCATGCATTGCTTGACGAACTTCTAAATTATCTCCATCTTCAACAACCGTTGGTAAATTTTTAAATACTAAATCAATTGCTCCTTTAGCTAAAGAATCGTTATATCTATCTGCAATATTTGAAACATATGATTCAACACCATGACTTAAAGCATCTAATCCTGTATTTGCTGTTACATGCGTTGGCATACTAGCACTTAACTCACCATCTATAATTGCTACGTCTGGAGTTAACTCATGAGATACAATTGGATATTTAGTCCCTTTTTCCCTATCTGTAATAACAGATAAACCTGTTACTTCAGTTCCTGTTCCACTTGTAGATGGAATTGCTACAAAATATGCTTTGTTACGCATTTTTTTCACAGCAAATGGCGCTGCCAAATCTTCAAGTTTTGAATCTGGATATTCATAATAAATCCACATTGCTTTTGCTGCATCAATTGCAGAACACCCACCTAAACCTATAATAATATCTGGTTGTTCATTTGTGATAAATTCAGCTCCTTTAATAACTGTATCAATTGATGGGTCTGCTTCTACTCCACTAAATACCGCCGATTCAATATTTACTTCACTTAAGTATTTTTGAGTACGATCTAAAGAGCCATTCATTTTTACTGAATTTCCTCCAACAACGATTACTGCTTTTTTTCCTGTTAATTCTTTTAAGCTCTCAAGACTTCCTAAGCCGTGATGCATTGATTTTGGTACTATAAATGTTGCCATTTTAATTTTTTTAAATTATTTATTTACTATCAATTCAATGGCAAAAGTATAGCGTAACCACATCCTAGTTGTTATCGATAAAGTTCAATAACTTATGAAAAAGGGTCAAATTTCAAAAAAGAATAGTTCAACAACAAAACTATTATTCTTAATTATATGGAGAAATTAATACTGAATTAAACTTCTTTAGGTGCAACTCCAAATTCGTTCTTAAAAGCTGTACTAAAATTAGAGAGGTTGTTGTATCCAAAATCTAAATAAATCTCAGAAGGTTTTAATTTACCCTTCTGTAAAATTTCCTTGGCTTTCTCTAATCGCTTTGATTTTAGCCATTTTCCGGGAGCTTCCTGGTATTCTGTTAGAAAATTACGTTTAAATGTAGATAAGCTCATATTACATAAGAAAGCAATCTCTTCTAATTTTAAATTAGAATACAGATTACTTTCAATGATCTTTTTAAATGGAGAAACCTCTTTTGATATTAAGGAATGTAAAAAAAATTCAAATTTAATTCCATATTTATTTAAAAGGTAAAGCATTATTTCTTCAAATTTAACTGATATCATATTTAAAGTTAAACTCGAGCTATTGGATTGCAGGTTTGATAAGGTGTTCAAAAAAGAACCTATGTATTCATCGTTTTCAATAATAAAATAAGGTATTTCTTCTTTATCATTCATATTCTTCAAAGAATACTTATCTAAAAAGTCAATTAATCTTTCTTCCGAAAAGAAAAGTAACTTACAATAATAAATATCTTCATTATCTAATAATTCAGTCCAAAGACAATTTCCATTTTTTATTAGCAACGATTGTTCTCGGTTAACTGCCACTGAAGTATCAGCAAAATGAACCTGTTTTTTACCAACTTGTAAAAAACTAAACATATTCATGCTTAAATTAACCTTAGTTTTAACAACATCATTCGTCATTTTAAAATCATAAACAAATAAACCTTCGGTTATTTCCTTATTCGTCCTATAAATTTCAGGTATGTTTTCAATCGCCATTTCTCTTTTTTTTCAGAATCCAAATATAGTAAACACAATACTTTTCTCTATTAAAAACTAATATTCAAGCAATTGACAAAACCTAAAATCTGTACGAAATCGCTATCGTAACTATTGTTTCTTTTAATGATAAAAGTCAGTGAAATAGCGAAGAATTTACATGTATTTTGCACCGAATTTTTAAAAAAGAAAAAATATATTTATGAGCACTATAAAATTAGGAAATCCAGCGGCTGTTGGTCTTGCAGGATTTGGTTTAACAACTCTTTTATTACAATTTCATAATTTAGGATTATGTGGATTAGGACCTATTGTTGCAATGGGATTTATCTTTGGTGGAACTGTGCAAATGCTTGCTGGTTTTCAGGAACAAAAAACAGGAAATAATTTCGGTTATTCAGTATTTTGTAGCTATGGTGCCTTTTGGATTGGATTAGGAATTATTTGGATGTTAAACAATTTCGGAATTTACAAATCTTCTGGTGAAGATGTTGGAATGTATTTAATTGCATGGACACTATTAACAATTATATTTTGGGTAGGTTCCTTATTTATTCATACGGCAATGTCTGTTGCTTTTACTCTTTTACTTCTAGGTTTCATATTATTAGATCTCGCACATTTTGGGTATCCTGATCTTACAATTGCAGCTGCTTATGTATTAATTGCATGTGCCTTAGTTGCTTGGTACATGATGGCAGGAATTATTATTAACGATGTTGCTGGTAGACCACTATTAAAAATGGGGAAAGCTTGGGTAAACCTTAAATAATATCCATTAAGAAAATACTTTAAAAAAATCGAGGGTCATTCCTCGATTTTTTTTACAAATTAAATAAATAACCAATTGAAAAATTGAAATAAGAGGTAGATTTTAAATTCCTCTCCTCTCCTAAAGCAGCAGGTAAGTTTAAATTGTAACCAAATTCCATATCAAAAGAATTTACACTAATTTCAATAGGAAAATTAAATTGAGTATTTATTAAATCAAACACATCATTTCGGGTGATATCACGAATAGGAATATCGTTATACAACCTAATTGTAGCCAATTCAATAGTTTGTTTACCTGCAATAACATTAATTTGAGGTCTGAATTTTATATAATATTTTTTAGTCTTCAACAAATTTAAAAGTAAATAACTACTTGATGTAAATTGATAAGACTCTTCCTCTCCAAACAAGAAAGTTCCAGAAATTTGTGATCCAAAAAACTTAGATCTATCTCTAAAACTAAAACTACCAGTAATAGCATTTGTATATAAATTATTTATCTCATTATTATAAAAATATTTTGAATAGGATGTCGAATACTTAAATAGTTTTTTATTGCCAATATATTTACCAAAACCAATAGATGCAATAGTAACATCCCAATTTGGTACAAAACCAGAATAATAAATACCTGATAAACTGGCAAAAAATCCTTTTGAGTTTACATATGATAATTGAGGTTTTAAATTATATTGCTCAATTTGTATATCTCTTCCTGAAAAATAGGTTGAACTACTGTAAGAATTTGATATATAAATATATTCAAAATTGGATAATGATTTTATTAACTCATCTATAATTTCATCTTCATTAAAAAGATTGTCTATAATCTCATCAATTTCTTTATTTTTTGTTTTAGTCTCTTGTGAAGAGCTCATAAAAACACAAGCTATCCAAAAAAACAGTGTAAAAATATATTTCATTCAATATTAATTTAAAACTCGAATAAGTGATTACCATATTGTAATCACTTATTCAAGAAACTTAATAATTATAAAAAAATCAATTTGTTCTTCTTTTTTTATGACGTCTAGTGTCTCTAACCGTTTCTCGCATTTCATTTCCATCTTGAGTATCTTTATGAATTCTCAATCTTGCACGAATAGTTTGTCGCTGCTCATCAGTAAGTGTCATTCTAAAACGATTCTTCATTTCTTGCACACTTAGTCTATGCTCTTGCAACATTAATTGTTGTGACTTTGTAAAAGTTGACATCAACATCTTTTGACGTTCTTGTTTTGACATTTTTTGATTGGCTAGGATTTCTAATTGTTTGTCTGTCAAACCAGCTTTAAACCTTGCTCTATTAGCTTTTATTAGCTCTTTTTGTTTGTCAAGTAAAAGCAATTGATCTTTTGATAAGTTTTCAATACTTGATTGCTCAACTTTCTCTTTCTGCTTATTTTCCTGGGCACTAATTTTGAAGCCTCCAATAAAAAATACCATAAGTAAGATTGTTATAATTTTAAATATTTTCATTGTTTTCAATTTAAAATGTACTTTTAATATATGAGTAATATT
>Ga0193952_1000976_pt1 | contig 11279 bp, 10 predicted proteins | sample BB_3_MG_FD_140368 | JGI IMG/M metagenome (GOLD analysis project Ga0193952, IMG submission 140368) | Microbial mat bacterial communities from the Broadkill River, Lewes, Delaware, United States - BB_3_MG | ecosystem: Environmental > Aquatic > Freshwater > River > Microbial mats | place: USA... | reverse complement strand
TAGATCCACCGACAAATGGCTTAACGGTCAAGCGACCACCGGTTGCTTCTGTAATAGCGTTACATAGTTTGTCATGATAAATCTGGGATGGATCGGAGGCTGGACCATGTCCTGAAGATTTCCAGATAATTTTGTCCTTGGCGGCGAACACACTTGCCGCAGGTACTAGCATCATTAAGACAGCAGCCAGCACAACCAGAACACCAAACCTACTTCTACGAATACCCATCTTTGAACCTCCTTGTTGAATGATGCGCCCTGTTCTTACCAATGAAGCGACATTGTTTCAGGACACCGTGAAAATGAGTTTAAGCAACAATCAGCGAGCTCCCAGTACTATTGTGGAAGTATCGACAGTTGTTTCCGGCAAGGTGTTCCATGGCAGTTTTGCCGGTACAGTGCGAGACTCCAATGACTTTAAGGTTGTCGTCTTTAAGGTATTTGAGTGAAATATCTAAACTACTATCAGAGGCTTCAACCAGGTGAGTTCCACCTAAGATTGCATAAATCGGTCGTTTGAGCAGAGCCACTGTGGCATCAAGCATATTCTTCATTCCTGGATGTGAGCATCCAAGGACAATAACCAAGCCTTTTTCTGTATCAATGGCGACAAGGACTTCGTCGGTAAAGGAATCTTCGATAAGGTGGCCATCTTTCTGAATTTTAAAGCGTGGGTTAATGACCTCATCTTTATGGATTCTTGGGAATTGTGAGATAATATAGACATCGGGTAGCAATTCAGTCAGTGACTGATCAATAAATCTATGCTTGATATTTTTTTGTCTAAGGAATGATTCATCAAAACTGTTACCAAGAAACTCATAACAATTATTTTTAAAGCCATATTTGTCGTTGAAAAAACCTTCCCCCATGATTAACTCAAAATCTGTTGTTAAATCAGTGAGATGGCGGATACCACCTGAATGGTCATAGTGACCGTGGCTCAAGACGACAAAATCTAACGCCAGCAAATCAGCCTTTAACTGTTTGGCATTATCGATAAAGCGACCAGACTGGCCAGAATCAAAAAGAATTTTATGATCATCCTTCTCAATAAAAAACGACAACCCATGTTCAGACTGAAGGCCTAAGTGCTCACCGCCAGTATTCTCAATTAAAGTTGTGATTTTCAATGACATTTATGACTCCTGCTTGAGTATTTCATTGTTAATATCTTCGAGTGCATTGATCAAATGTTCCGACATGGCGCGTTCAGCAGCGTCTTTGTTATGATTTTTGATTGCGTCGAGAATGGCCTTATGCTCAAAAACTGTTTTTTCAATACGGCCTGGAGTATAGAGACTTGATATCCAACCGTTGGGAAGTGATGTCGTCATCGACTTCATCAGCACATGTAGGGTTTTATTCTTCGTAGCAGCAGCGAGATAGCGGTGAAATCTGCGATCGCACTGGATAACCTCTTCAGTATTTTGATCATCTGCAAATTGCGCAAATTGCTGACACGACTGTTCCAGCTTGCGAATATCTTCCTTATCTGCATTTTCCGCAGCACGCCCCGCAGCTTTCGGTTCGATGATCAAGCGTACTTCAAAGTTATCTTTGATTGATTGTTCATTGTTTTTAAGCCAGTCAGAAAAAGCCTTAAGCTGATGGCCTTGGACATCAGCAACAAAAATCCCCTTACCATGCTTAACATTAACCTGACCCGAAAATTCAAGCATACGGACCGCTTCTCGGATCGAGGAACGACTGACTCCCAGCTTTTTCGTAAGTTCATTTTCTGAGTAGAACTTGTCACCGATATTAAATCCATCATCAAGAATCATCTTCTTGATCGCATCGATAACACTGTCTGATAACCTTATTTTTTTAATCAATAGAGCCTCCATTAAATCCATATCAGATGACCACTCATCAACTCATCAGACAAGTTATATATATCATATGTTTTCACACTGTCAATCAATCGGTTCACTTTTTAATCTGAGATGGAAAATGTTCAGTAAATTAATAAAAATCTTATAAAAAATTACAAATTTACTTGAATCTAATAGCTATTTTGAGTTTAATAGATTTTAACCTTGTGCAGAGGATAGCCATAGAACTTAGAGTAAGAGCCTCTGCTCTGGATTTGAAAGGAAATATCAGATATGCCTTTGACCGGTGAACTTGAACACTTGCCCATCGTTGATGTCATTCAATTGATTCACTCAACCAGAAAGTCTGGAACGCTCAATGTGTACAGTCGAAAAGGTGAAGGTCAACTGGTCTTTAATAACGGCTATATCGTCAGCGCGACTCATTCAAGTGAACGCTTAAAAATTGGCAAGATTCTTCTTGAAAGCAACATTATCACTGAAGAAGACCTCGACAGAGCTTTAGGAATTCAGGAATTAGCCGACGAGGATCGAAAACCACTAATTGCAACCCTGCTAGATCATTGTGGCCTTTCAAAAGATGCCGCGTTCAAAGCGCTTGAAACACTGATTGAAATGACCGTTGTGGAAATGATCAGTTGGACACGGGGTATCTTTACGCTGGATGTCGATGAGATTCGTGTCTCTGATGACTACCGTTACCTTCCAAAACAGCTTCAAACCGTCAGCCTTGATACTCAGATGGTACTCATGGATGCGTTGAGGATATTTGACGAGAAAGTCCACGCGGGCGAAATTGTTATATCAGAGGAACCTCTGGACACGAACCCTATCGATGAAACATTTGAGCGTCCTGAAAAGCATTCAAAAGAAAACATATCTCCTGTCGCCACTGAAGACGTCGTTGTCTCAGAAGATATTCTGGGACTCGCTGACTTAGATAAAATCGAAAGAAAAAAACCTCATGTTTTCAAGGGCCTGGAAGCTTTCGATCCCGCACAAATCCATCGTCAGGTCATCGATAAACATTTGAATCAATTGTCAATCACGGGAAAAGATCAACTGGCTGGTTACATGGCTGGCATCTCAACACCATTTTTGGGTGAAGATGGAATGCAAACTGCTACGGCAAAATCACAAGCTGTTATTCTCTATACCTGTGATGAATTCCTGCAGCACTCAATCATGACGGTGTGTAAAAAAGAAGGAATCCTGGTTTTTGTTACTTCGAATCGGCACGAACTCGACAATTTGATTGACAGAGCTTTATATAAATATCTTGAACCTGTTCTTGTCTTCGGTCCACCAAGTACAGAGATTGCAGATTTCAATCAAGAGACCATAGTTGGTGAGAGATCCTTGAAAATGGTTCAATATCCGCAAATTTCAGTTCTGCAGCTGGCTTCTCCTCTTGATTTTACATTCTCTCTTCAATCTCTGAATGATGGGACAAGAGCGGTTCTACCAATGCCATACTACTCTGAACGGCCTGATTCCTACGCTGAAGATATGGTGACTTTCCTTGATACTTTCCAATCGTATATTCGTGGCTGTTTTAATGAAGAACGAAGAATGCAATTTGCAAAATTGAGAAATAGTTTGTCAGGTTTACGATTGCTTAGAAAAGCACCCGATATTTCGCTTCTTGTTCTGCAATTTGTCAGTGAGGTTTTTGAGCGATCTCTTACTCTGATTGTCGATAAAAACAACCTCATTGCCGAACGCAGTATCGGTATTCTTAATGACAAAGACAGTGGACCCTCTGCGTCTATGAAGTTTCGTGTCCCTATTCGAAAAGATTCGACTTTCAAAAAAGTTATTAAAAGTGGGGAACCATTTATAGGAAAAATTGATGATACGAGCTTTCCCGATCTGCTCTACCCAAAAATCAACGCACCTAAAGATTCAACGATCATGCTATTACCATTAAAAAGTAATGACCGCATTATTACACTTACTTATGCTGATTTTGGCGATCTAAGCGCTAAGCAGGTTTCTCTTGATTTTCTTGAATTCTTCGTAGGCCAGGCCGGCCTTGCGATGGAAAATGCCTTATTCCGTAAACAATTAAATCATGCAAAACCATCACAAGAAAAGCATTAGGGGATAAGTATGGATAGTAAAGTTTTCAATCAAATTTTAGAAATAGCCTTCGCAAAAAGAGTTTCGGATGTTCACTTTGAAGTCGACAACCCGCCTTTTTTCAGAGCCCATGGACAACTGTTGCGATCAAAATTGGCAAACTTGAAACCTCAGGATACAGAATTTATTGCAAAAACTATCATGGATGCAAATAAGCGTGATCTGCCGCCTGATTTTAGTGAATTTGATGCATCTTACTCTCTGCCAAATAGTGGTCGATTCCGTGTCAGTATTTTTAAACAGCGCGGTCATATCGGCATCGTTATGCGTGTCATCCCCCCAGAGATCGGAAGTTTCGCTGACTTGAAGCTTCCTGCCGTTTTATCTGAAATCGTTAAAGCTCCAAACGGATTGATTCTTGTGACGGGACCAACTGGAAATGGGAAATCAACCACGCTAGCGTCGATGCTGAACTATATCAACGAAAAATGTGCTTTTAATATTATTACAATAGAAGATCCCATCGAATTTCTATTCAAATCTCAGAAAAGCTGCATTATTCAGCGTGAAGTCGGTATTGATACCGATGATTTCAGCTCAGCACTAAAAGCGTCTTTACGCATGGATCCTGATGTCATTATGGTCGGTGAACTGCGTGATCTTGAAACGATTGATGCTTGTATCAAAGCATCAGAAACTGGCCATTTGGTATTCTCTACCCTCCACACTCAGAATGCATCTTCGACAATCAACAGGCTTATCGGTCACTTTCCGCCAGAATCGCAGGAGATTATCCGTCAACGGTTAGCAGATATACTTGTAGCTACAGTTTCTCTTCGACTCGTTGAAGATAAAGCGGGTGAAAATATTATTCCGGTTGTTGAAATCATGCGCACAACAACAACTATCCAGGCCTGCATTCGGGATGGTAATCTCAATGAAATTGAAGGTCATATTGAGAAAGGTAGCGCGCAGTATCAAATGCAATCGATGGATCAGCATTTGATTCAATTATGTAAGAAAGGTCAAATTTCCATGAAAGAAGCAAAAAGGGTTTCGAATTCCATGGATCTCGAAAGAAAATTAACCTTTACCTAGTCTCAGGTTACCTATATACAGACAAAAGCCCGACTGAATCACAGTCGGGCTTTTGTCTAGCTGTTTTTCTGTTCTTCCTCAATCAAGGCCTGCACACCAGAATGAAGATCTGTCACACATTCAATGTCAGAGACTCCAAGTCGTCTTCTATTACTGATGTCAAAGACACCACCCTCACTGTCAGAGTGTTCACCATGAATGCCGCGAATCTGCAGATGATAATGATCCGTAATCTCCTGTAGGCGCTTCATATTCTTTGCCAGTAAAGGCAAGCAGATATGAACACTTGCACGCATTGCCGTCCCGAGATTGGTCGGACAGCTGGTCAAGTAGCCAAGACGTTTATCGTAAAGAAATGAAACCTCAGATTCAAGAAAATTCACAGCCTTGAACAGACGGTTGAAGACTGATTGAATTGATCCACCCTGTTCCATCGAAATAATTCTCATTTGGTCTTCTTCGTTGATCCAGACCAAAAATGTTTTATCATGATTATGGTAAATTCCACGCCCATGCGGCCAGTTACGATTGAGACCCGCAGCTTCCAGAAAGCGATCACCCTGTTTAAATAAAAAATGATCTTCAACTAAGCGCAATCGATCACCACTATTCATTCCCGCTAAAGGATAATAATGGCCAGATAATTCACCATTTAAGGATTCAAGCACAGGGACGATTCGATTCTCAATCTGATTGCGCTGTGCATCTGTAACAGCGGGGCCCAATGGCATATCTGTGACGTTACGACCGACCCGAATCCGTGTCGAGAGAATATATTGATTGTCAGGATCAGGATCGATACATAGTAGTTCTTCGGAGCTTATCCGTTTGACATGGGAATCATTCTCCCCAAAACCGTGATAGTCTCTGATAATTGGATTGAAGATCGCAGAGTAAAGAGCGTATGATTCTGCATCACCCGCATAGATACCGATATGACTGTCCTGATTGGCAACTCCAGAATTGATGGCCTGCATTAATGTGTATCCATTTGACGTTTTTAGATGGATAAGACTTTCAAAAACCTCACGTGTTAAATACTTTTTCAGCAATGATGTAGAGCTATCAGAAAATATTGGGAATCGTGGTGAGTTCATACTCCCTCCAGACAAAGAGTGAATAGTTGAACAAGAAGACATTTTAATTAATGATCATATCACTTAAAAATCAATCGATGGGATTATTCACAAAAAAAGGCCATTTGGAAAACCAAACAGCCTTTGTAATATTATTTGATTTTAGAACTATTCAATCCAGGAAGTATCACCGCTGCCGTGTCGAAGAATCTCGATTTTATCATCTATCAGACTGATCACTGTGGATGCGTCGCCTAAAGAAATACCACCATCAATAACAAAATCGACCATATGTCCAAGTTGGTCATTGATATCCTGCGGGTCTTGAGGAGTTTCCTCACCAGAGATATTAGCACTTGTTGTGACAAGTGGATGCCCAAGCTCCTTGACAATTGCATGACAAATAGCATTGTCTGGTATCCGTACACCCACAGTTTTTTGTTTTGTACTCAATGCATCTGGAACAATTTTAGTTGCATCCAGAACAAAAGTGTAAGGCCCCGGAAGATGTCTTTTCATAACTTTAAATGCAAAGTTACTGACTTGTGCATAATTTGAAATTTCAGCTAAATCATTACAAATAAAAGAAAAAGGTTTCTTACTGTCACGATTTTTAATCTGAAAGATCTTTTTAACACCCTTACGGTTAAATATATCACACCCAATTCCGTAGGTTGTATCTGTTGGGTAGACGATAACACCACCCTGCTGGAGACGTTCTACGATTTGTTTAATCAGGCGTGGTTGTGGATTATCTGGATTTATTGAAATAAACATTGAGGAGCTCCTGTTGGTTGATCTTTTGATAATAGTTGCGTTTTAGAGTTAAAGCAACATTTTTAGACCAGGAACTTTCTTCATTTCAGCATAGATATCGGTGAGTTGCTGATAATTATAAAGGGTGACCAAAATGGAGATCGATTGATAGTTCCCTTTACCACTCGGGCGACTTTTGACCGAATTAGTTGAAATTGCAATGTATTTATTGACCGAATCAATGATGCCCTGTTTAAACTCGTCACCGGCATCACCAACAGCCTTAAACTGATAATGACAGGGGAATTCGATTAAATCTTGTGCCTTGGTTTCATCCATCGATTTAACTCTTACTTCCTGTATGCCCAAACCCGCCTGCACCGCGCTCTGTTTCGCTCAATGCGTCGACCTCTTCCAATTCAGCCTGCACCACGGGTGCAACGACAAGTTGTGCGATCCGATCGCCAGAGTTGATAGCAAAGTCTTCCTGGCCATGATTAATAAGAATAATACCCACTTCCCCACGGTAATCGGCATCGATTGTTCCTGGTGAATTAACCAACCCTATTCCATGCTTTATAGCTAAGCCAGAGCGAGGTCGTACCTGAACTTCAAACCCCTCAGGGATGGCAAAAGCGAGACCCGTCGGAATCAAACAACGTTCGCCAGGTTGGATTATGATTTCCTTGTCAACAACTGCACAAATATCCATACCTGCGGCAAGTGCTGTCATATAACGTGGGATATTGGCATCATGGTGAAGTTTGATCACTTCAATTTTACAGTTGCTCATAGTTTCCCCTATATTGGAAAGGCCGGTGAATACAATCACCGGCCTTTCATGTTATGCGATTCTGAGATGAACCTCAGAAGTTAATCTTCTTCAGGAAGTTCCATTCCCAATGCAGCTTTACGTGAAAGCTTGATTTTGCCCTGACGATCAACACCAATGCACTTAACCAGTACTTTGTCGCCTTCATTGAGGACATCAGTGACGTTACGAACACGCTCTGCAGCAAGTTCAGAGACATGAACCAGTCCATCAGTACCAGGATAGATTTCGACAAAGGCACCAAATTCCATAATCTTCTTAACCGTACCCATGTAGAGTTTGTCAACTTCTGGTTCCTGGGTCAGATCACGAATCATCTTAATCGCTTGCTTAGCAGCAAGACCATCAGACGAAGCAATCTTGATCGTTCCATCATCTTCGATGTCGATAGCACAGCCTGTTGCATCGATGATTCCACGGATATTTTTACCACCGGAACCGATAACGGTTCTCACTTGATCCGATTTAACCTTGATACTGGTAATTTGTGGTGCGTGCTCGGACAGTTCTTGACGCGGTGCATCAATCGCCTTGGCCATCTCACCAAGGATATGAATACGACCCTCACGCGCCTGATCCAAAGCTTGACTCATAATTTCTTTGGTCACACCGGTAATTTTAATATCCATCTGTAACGCGGTAATACCTTTTGCAGAACCGGTCACTTTAAAATCCATATCACCGAGATGATCTTCATCACCAAGAATATCTGAAAGAACGGCGACATCATCACCTTCTTTAATCAGACCCATAGCGATACCGGCAATAGCTTCTGAAACTGGGACACCAGCATCCATAAGTGACAATGAAGCACCACAAACAGAAGCCATTGAAGAAGAACCATTTGACTCCATGATGTCAGAGACAACGCGGATCGTATATGGAAAATCTTCGTGGCTAGGCAAGATTTGAGCTGCACTGCGCTCTGCCAGCATTCCATGACCAATCTCACGACGGCCAGGGAACAGACGCATGCTGGTTTCACCAACACAGAACGGAGGGAAATTATAATGGAGCATGAATTTTTTAAATTCCATGCCTTGAATATTATCCATCCGCTGCTCATCGGTACCAGTACCGAGAGTTGCAGCGACGAGAGCCTGAGTCTCCCCACGAGTAAACAGAGCACTACCGTGTGAGCGAGGCAAAACACCAACTTCGCATGTGATTGGACGGATAGTTGTCATATCGCGGCCATCAATACGGATACGGTCTTTAGCAACCATGCGACGCACAACTGTCTTTTCAACAGAACCAAGAGCTGAAGAGATTTCACCTTCGCGGTCCTCAAATGTCTCAGCCAGCTGCTCTTTAACTTCAGTGCGGATATCAGCTAATGCGGCGTAACGCTCTTGTTTACTTTGAATTTTAACGGCATCAATAACTTTAGGCTCAGCCAACTCTGTGACTTTAGCAACTAATTCTTGATCAGCCTCAGGAACTTCAAAAGCACGCTTCTCTATACCGACAAGCTTAGCTAATTCTTCCTGAACAGTAATCAGTGGCTGCAACGCTTCATGACCAAAGAAGATCGCTTCGAGCATTTCAGTTTCTGAAAGAAAGTTTGACTCACCTTCAACCATCATCACTGCTTCTTTGGATCCTGAGATAACAATCTCAACATCGCTTTGTTCTTTTTGCTCGTTGGTTGGGTTTGCGACAAGTTTTCCGTCGACACGACCAACACGAACAGCAGCAATAGGGCCTTCGAAAGGAATATCAGAGACAGCAACAGATGCTGAAGCGGCAACCATTGCCAAGGTATCTGGATCATTGACCATATCTGCAGAGATAACAGATGGCATAATTTGAGTCTCAAACATGTACCCTTTTGGGAACAGTGGACGCATTGGACGGTCAATCAAACGACAGATGAGGGTTTCACGCTCTGTAGAACCACGCTCTCTACGAAAGAAAGAACCTGGAATTTTACCAGCTGCATAAAATTTTTCAGCATAATTAACGGTCAGAGGGAAAAAATCCTGACCTTCGCGCATTTTTCTAGCAGAGACAACAGTACAAAGAACTTTTGTCTCTCCATAAGTAACAATAACCGCACCGTCAGCTTGACGAGCGACTTTACCTGTTTCAATGGTCAAGGGTTGACCATTGAATTCTACTTCAACTTTATTATAGGCCATATTAATGACTCCTTTTGTTGCGATTCCAGATTCACGGAACCAAATGATTTGTTACAGGAGGATGGCCTGAGACAATTTCCGACAATCAACTCGGATATTCTCTCCGGACAGCCTCCTTAAACTCCTAGATGGAAAGTTAAAAGCAGCATGCTCTACTTAGAACATGCTGCTTTTTTTTAACGACGGATACCGAGGGATTTAATAATCGTCCGGTAGCGTTCGACGTCCTGCTTGATCAGGTAATCGAGCAGGCGGCGTCTTTGACCAACCATTTTCAGCAAACCACGACGAGAATGATGATCCTTCTTGTGGGTTTTGAAATGATCTGTCAGGTAAGTGATCCGCTCTGTTAGCAGTGCAATCTGAACCTCAGGAGATCCTGTATCTCCTTCATGCCTCTTGTATTCTTCGATAATTTCCTGTTTGCGTTCTGTGCCGAGCACTGTTGATCTCCTTTTTAGTCTTCAAATAAAGCCAGTGGCGTGGCTGTTCGATTTTATTGACTACAGGCTGCGATTTTTACCACAATTCAAACGCCTCTGTAAAGATTAAACTATCTTCTTTTAATGACTTACAAAGACACGGATGAGTTCAAAATCACCGCGCTGTTCCTTTTTTCTTGATGGTGCAAAATAAGCAACTGCGACCAGCTGTTCATTTGCGATTAAACGGACCAAATCTCCTTCAACAAGAATATCCTGCGTCGATGTTTCAGCAACAACCGGCGGAATCCCAAAAGACAGATCAGTCAGAGCCTTGTCAGATAGAACGGCCATCGAGCACTCCCGTAGTGCTTCTGCAGGACGAAGAAGAACAGATGTTGGATCATTTAACTCCTGTAGATGGTCCAAGGTAAAACATTCACTAAGATCAAATTCACCGCTGCGCAGACGACATAGTGCTGTTAAGCATGCACCACAACCAATGGCTTCACCTATATCATGAACAAGAGAACGAATGTAAGTCCCCTTAGAACAATCGACTTCAATTGTAATCCTGGTATCGACGACTGAGAGAATCTCAAGGCGATGAATGGTCACACGACGGGTTTTGCGCTCAACCTCTTTACCTTCACGCGCCAGTTTGTAGAGTGGTACGCCATTCTGCTTAAGAGCTGAAAACATCGGCGGAAGCTGATCTATTTCGCCCCTGAGAGTAGCACATGCATTCTCAAGAAGTGGTTCAAAAAATTCCGGAACTGCACGTTCACGGACAACGGTTCCATCGCTATCAAGGGTATCCGTTGTCATTCCAAGTTGGAAAGTTGCGCGATAACTTTTATTTTCTGCCAGCAGAAACTGAAGAATTTTCGTTCCATGGCCAATCGCAACAGGAAGGACTCCTGTGGCGAGCGGATCTAACGTTCCCGCATGACCGACTTTCCGTGTGTGGAAGATCCGTCTGACCCTTCGGACAACATCATGGGACGTCATTCCGGACGGTTTATTGATAAGTA
>Ga0193952_1000973_pt1 | contig 11283 bp, 9 predicted proteins | sample BB_3_MG_FD_140368 | JGI IMG/M metagenome (GOLD analysis project Ga0193952, IMG submission 140368) | Microbial mat bacterial communities from the Broadkill River, Lewes, Delaware, United States - BB_3_MG | ecosystem: Environmental > Aquatic > Freshwater > River > Microbial mats | place: USA... | reverse complement strand
GAGCATCTACAGCTCCATCAGAGATACTTTTAATGGGAATAGACATTTCATTACTAATTTCTTCTAAGAAGTGCTCAGCGAGCATCTTAATATCTTCAATTCTATCATTAAGTGAAGGTACTTTTATAATGATGACGCTTAATCTATGATACAAATCTTCTCTAAAGCGCTTTTGTTCTATTTCTTTAAGTAAATCTTTATTTGTAGCTGCAATTATTCTAACATCAACTTTTATTGACTTATCACTCCCAACCCTAGATATTGTTTTTTCCTGAAGACTTCTTAATACTTTTGCTTGTGCATCTAGGCTCATATCTCCAATTTCATCTAGAAATAAGGTTCCTCCATTTGCAAGTTCGAATTTACCTTTTTTTTGTTTGTGCGCTGATGTAAAAGCTCCTTTTTCATGTCCAAAGAGTTCACTCTCTATTAATTCAGAAGGAATAGCAGCACAGTTTATATCTATAAATGGAAGGGAGGCTCTAGTACTATTTTCGTGAATTTGCCTAGCAACTAATTCTTTTCCTGTTCCATTATTCCCAGTTATAAGTACTCTTGCATCAGTTTTTGAGACCTTTTTAATTATACCTTTAACACTATTAAGAGCTGTTGATTCTCCTATCATTTTATATTTCTGATCTATTCGTTTTTGAAGTTCTTGAGTTTTTGCAACTAGAACGGTTTTATCAGTTGCATTTTTTATAGTGATAAGAATTCTGTTTAGATCGAGTGGTTTTTCAATATAGTCAAAAGCTCCAATTTTTATAGCTTCAACAGCCGTTTCAATATTTCCATGACCAGAAATCATAATGATAGGAATATCTAGATGAATTTTCTTTACTTGTTTAAGTAATTCGAGACCATCCATTTCAGGCATCTTAATATCACAAAAAACCATATCAAAAGTTTGGTTTTTAAGTAGTTCTATACCTTTGCTTCCGTTTTCAGCAGTTTCGACTTGGTGTTCTTCATACTCAAGTATATCTTTTAGACTGTTGCGAATACTTTTTTCGTCGTCAATAACTAAAATTATAGACATATTTATACTCTTTATTGATGATCATTATTTGTGTTGGGATGTTTACATTAGATAAATGTAAATTGAATTCTTTTGTAGTAATTTATATATATAAGAAAGACTATCTATTCATTCGATTAGATAGTCTTTTCTTTTTATTTAATACTATTATTTACCAAAGTTTTCCATTTCCTTTTCCATCTTCTCATTGAACTTATGTGCCTCAAAATCTTGTTTTAATTCCTCTTTTGAACCAATGTTTGATTTTATTCTAGTTAATACATCAGTTTTAGGAACTTCAACAGCAATATAAGTAACATATTTTCCTCCTTTTTGGTATGTTTTTGAACATATAACCGCAAGATTGTTAATCTCTTGTTTTACAAGTTCTTTAGTCATGTCTTCAAATTTATTTTGGAAATTCTGTTTATCTCCAATTTGTCTTTCAATGACATATTGTTCTGTTGATCTTTTTATTATTTTATTAATAGATGCAGCAAGATTTGCACTAGCAGCAAGGTTCGCTTTACGCTTTGAAGTTCCTAGATCTAAACTTGTTCCAATACCAGTAGCTCTAAAATTATCTTTGTCTGTATGGTAGTCCATATCACTACATGGAGTAACAACTTCTTCTCCTATAGCTTTTTCTTGACTTTTTGTCATTTTTTTTGAAGACCCACAACTTGCAATAAGAGCTGAGATTATAACCAATGATATTAATTTTAGTACTTTCATTTTTTTTGTTATTTTGATTAGTAAAATTAAAGTCTAATAGCTTTATTGTATCATCTTGCTTTAGTTTGTTTTTCTAATAAAGATGACTACGCAGAGCTATTAAACTCTTTTGAGTTTTCTTTTGTTATGCGTGTTACTTTATCAAATTTAGTAAAATTATACACTAAAAAAAAGAAAGACTTTCATTTAGGGAATCTTTCTTTTAGTATTTAATGTCTATAGATTAATGTTTATATCTAATCCATTTCCATAGTTCTTTGTATGTGACTTTCTTACCATACATTAGGATTCCTATTCGATATATCTTACCTGATAACCAAGTTAAGCTTATAAATGAACCAGTAAGTATAGCAATTGATGCAATAAGTTCGCTCGCAGGAACTCCGAAAGGAATTCTTACTAACATTACAATAGGAGATGTAAATGGAATAATTGATGCCCAAAATGCCATGCTAGTTTCTGGATTTCTCATTACTCCTAGCCCCATATAGAAAGCAACAGCTAATACAATCATAAGAGGAGTCATGAATTGTTGAGTTTCTGTCTCATTGTCTACAGCAGCACCAATTGCAGCAAATAGAGCAGCATATAAAAGATAACCGCCAATAAAGTAGAATAAGAATGCAAGTAAGTATGTTGTTAAGAATGCTGGGTCAAGTGTTTGAGCAATATTACTAACAACTTTTAACTGATCGATGTCAATATTAGATGTATTAGCCATTTGCGCTAAATCGGCTCCCTGTCTAAGTGTTTCCATGTCAATATTTGGCATCATTATCATTTGTCCAACTATAACTAGAAGTACAATTAATGCAATCCATATAAGGAATTGTACAAGGCCAACAAGTGCAATTCCAACAATCTTACCCATCATTAGTTGGAATGGTTTAACAGAAGATACAATAACCTCCACAATACGGTTAGATTTTTCTTCAATAACTCCACGCATAACCTGTGTACAGTACATTAGGATGAATATGTATATTATCATTCCACCAACCATACCAAGTATAGATAGTATTTCTGATGATGTTTCTTTTGCCTTTCCACTACCTTCATCTAGCTTGAGAGTTTTAAGCTGAATGTTAGTTTTTGTTGCAGCTAATCTAGCGTCTAAGTCAGAAATACCTGTTTCTGCAATTACAGAATCTCTTTTGATTCTCTCAATCTTATCAGAGATCTGATTTCTCACAAAGCTTTTTAAGTCCATTGGAACTTGCTTGTCAGAGAATAGCTCAGCTTTGTTTAATTGCCATATGTTTTTTGGAATATGCAATACTGCATAGTATCCTTTTTTCAAAAGATTATTTTTTTCACTTGCGAAGTCAACTTCATTAACATATTCGTAAGTTGTATATTCGGTAGATTTCACAGGTGCCTCAATCTGTGATTGATTGATAACGGCAATCTTTCTTTCTTCTGTGTCAGATTTAAGCATCATCCACATCAGGAAGGCATAAAATGCTGCAAAAAGAAATGGAACAGCAATAGTAAGAACGATGAAAGTTTTTTTCTTGACTCTAGTAAGAAACTCTCTTTTTATAATAATTAGAATTTTATTCATGATAGTCCTATGTTAGTTGTTTTTACTTCCTTCTACAAGTTGTATAAAGATATCGTTCATACTAGGTATTATTTCTTTGAAAGATATTAATAGATTATTTGCAATAACATTACCAATTAGAGTATTTGCGCCTATAGCTTTAGGATCTTTTACCTCAAGGATATTATTTCCATTTTCTGAGTATTCTCTTACAATTTCATAATTTGATAAAATATCATTCTTGTTTGAAAGTTCATCTTTGTAGATAAGTTCAAAGGTGTTAGTACTATATTTTTCTCTGATATCAAAAACAGTTCCTTCTACAATTTTCTTTGATTTATTGATTAAGGAAATATCAGTACATATTTCTTCGACAGAGGACATGTTATGTGTTGAAAATATAACAGTAGAACCGTTGTCTCTTAATGAAAGAATCTCTTCTTTAAGAAGATTTGCGTTGATTGGATCAAATCCACTAAAAGGCTCATCGAAAATAAGTAATTTTGGATCATGAAGGATGGTTACAATAAATTGTACTTTTTGCGCCATTCCTTTAGAAAGTTCTTCAACTTTCTTGTCCCACCATTCTTCTATACTAAACTTTTCAAACCAATATTTTAGTTTTTTTAGAGCGTCTCGTTTAGATAAACCTTTTAGAGTTGCTAAATAAATAGCTTGTTCGCCAACTTTCATTTTTTTGTATAGTCCTCTTTCTTCTGGGAGATATCCAATATTATTTACATCCTCTGGGCGTAGTTCTCTACCATTAAAAAGTATTTTACCTGCATCAGGTGCTGTAATTTGGTTAATGATTCTAATAAGTGATGTTTTTCCTGCACCATTAGGACCAAGTAAACCATAAATTGATCCCTCGGGTATAGATATAGATACTTTATCTAGGGCTTTATGGTTTGCGTAATTTTTTTCAATATTTATTGTTTCAAAAAATGCCATTGTAATACGTTTATTTATAAGAAACCCCTATAGATTTAACTCTATAGGGGTTTTTATGATTAGTCTTCTAATTCGATCATTAGATAGTTTTTTGATACAGATTGCCCTATTTCAACGTTGATCTTTTTGACCTTCCCTGATTTAGGAGCAGCAATTTTGTTTTTCATTTTCATTGCTTCTAGTATCATTATTACCTCGCCTTCTTCTACCTTCTGTCCTTCTTTCACATAAAGTTCAACGATAGTACCAGGCAAATATACCAACACATTGTTTAGGTTCTCAGGTTCCCATGCTTTACGATTCTTATAATTCGTAGTAAGTGTTGTTTTATAAGTAGTATCATGTACTACTAATTCACTATATTCTTCTGTACTCATATTGCTAAATTTTAAAATGGAGGAATTCCATGTTTCTTTTTAGGCATAGAAGTAGATTTGTTCTTAGAAATTTCGAAAGAATGAATTAAAATCTTTCTTGTTTCTTCTGGCTCTATAACTGAGTCAACATAACCTTTAGATGCAGCCACGTAAGGATTTGCAAATTTTTCTCTATACTCAATTACTTTTTCAGCGCGCATAGCTTCTGGATCTTCAGCTTCTGCAATTTCCTTTCGGAAAATAATATTAGCAGCTCCCTGAGGTCCCATAACAGCAATTTCAGCTGTTGGCCATGCATACATAAAGTCTGCTCTCAGGTGACGAGAGTTCATTGCAATGTATCCACCTCCGTATGCTTTACGGATAATAACAGTAATTTTAGGTACTGTTGCTTCAGAGTAAGCATAAAGCACTTTAGCTCCGTGACGAATAACACCAGCATGCTCTTGGTCTGCTCCAGGAAGGTATCCAGGCATATCTTCAAGAGTCAGCAATGGAATGTTAAATGCATCACAGTAACGAATGAATCTAGCAGCTTTATCTGATGAATCACAGTCTAATACACCTGCAAGAACTAGTGGTTGATTGGCAATAAAACCAATTGTCTCACCATTAATTCTACCGAATCCAACAACGATATTTCCTGCAAAATCTTTTTGAACTTCAAAGAAATCAGAATCATCGGCAATAGCCTTGATACAATCTCTTATGTCATAAGGTTGTGTTGGATCAACAGGTACGATTTCTTCAATCTTGTACTCAGCTTTTGGTGGCTTAGCAGGGAATGCTTTAGCTTTTTTATTGTTATTCCAAGGAATAAAAGTAATAAGCTTTTTAATCTGCTCAAAGCACTCTTGCTCGTCATTTGCGAAGAAGTGTGCGTTACCATTGATTTCTGAGTGTACTTTAGCACCACCTAACTCTTCCATAGAGATTTCTTCTCCTAGCACTGTCTTAATAACTTCAGGTCCAGTAATGAACATCTTAGAGATTTTGTCCACTACAAATACGAAGTCAGTCAATGCTGGTGAGTAAACTGCACCACCAGCACATGGACCCAAGATTACAGATAATTGTGGTATAACCCCAGAGGCTAATGTGTTTCTGAAGAATATTTCCCCATATCCAGCAAGAGAGTCAACCCCTTCTTGGATACGAGCACCTCCTGAATCGTTGATACCAATTAAAGGAACGCGCAATTTAAGTGCATGATCCATAATCTTTGTTATTTTTCGAGCGTGCATAAGACCTAGAGATCCTCCTGCAACAGTAAAGTCTTGTGCGTAAATACAAACAGGAGCACCATAAATAGTACCTGTCCCAATAACAACACCGTCTCCATGAAGAGTTTTCTTCTCCATTCCAAACTCACGAGCCTGATGTGCTACGAATAAATCGTACTCACTGAAAGAGTCCTCGTCAACGATAGACATAATTCTTTCTCTAGCTGTAAGTTTACCCATCGCAACTTGCTTTTGGATAGCTTTTTCTCCGCCTCCAAGCTGTGCTTTTTCTTTTCTTTTTCTTAAATCAAGAATGTTTCTTTTTAAAGACATATATAAAACTTTGGTTAATAATGAGAAAGCGATTTTAGTTAGTTGAAAATCACTTTCAGTCTTTAACAACTGACAAGATTACGAAAAATATAACTATTATGGAGAAATATTGAGCGTTTTTTTATCCCTATATATTACTAAATGTATATAGAAAGCGAAATGCTTTTAAAAAAAACATTTCGCGTTTACAGAATTTTTTTTATGTTTGAATCTTATTCCTTGTTCGATTCTAAAGGAGTAATATTACCAATAACCTCAAGTTTAATGGTATGGTTGCTAGGGTCGTTACATATAATATGTATGAATTTGTGTTGACGACCTCTTTTGTTTTTTGAGTTAAAAGTAACAGTTATTTTGGATGACTCTCCAGCTTTAATAATTTTTGATTTAGAGGTTACTGCTGTACATCCGCAGCTTGCTCTTATTTTGCGAATAACTAAATCACTTTTTCCTTTATTGCTATAATTAAATGTGTGTTTTGTAATATCTCCCTCTTTTATATTTCCAAATTCAAAACGAGTGGTTTCGAAAACTACTTTAGGAGCATTAGCTTTTTCTGTATTAGAGAGGTTTGAGAAGTCTTCTATGATATTAGCATTAAGAGTTAAATCATTTTTGTACTTGTGTTTACCATTAATATATAACTGTAGTCTCTCATATACGTATCCGTAGTCATGTTTTTGACTTGCATCAAAGGTTACAATGAAGTTTTTTTTCTCTTCGGGATTTATTATTAATTTATTTGGTTGAATTGTTATATAACTTGAAAGATGTTTAAATTCAAGATTTAAAGTTTCCTTTGAATGGTTATAGATATGTACTGTATCAGATATCTTTTTAGTATTTTTAACGTCATTTAAATATATTCTATTTTGATTTCTCTTATATCTTAAATTATTAACTACTGTTGGATATTGTTCTTTTAAGGTAAGAGGACGAGGAATAACATTACCTTTAATATACAATACAGAGATACGGTTTTTTGCATTAGACATTATTGTTATTGTTCGATTGAACTCTCCTCTCTTTTTAATAGGATTGTATTTTATTGTGATTTTCTCTTTTTTGCCTGGTAGAATAGGTTCTTTCGGAAATTCAATACTAATTCTAGATGTTGATGTGTTAGCGCTATTTATTATTAAAGGTTTTTCTCCTGTATTAGTAAAAGAATAGCTTGTTGTAATGATACCTTTTTCTTCGTGTATATCTTTAATAGTCTGTTTATTGGTCTTAAATTTAATATATGCATATTTGTTTTGCGCTTGTGTACACGCAAATAGTAGGGTGAATATAAGTAGTAATAGTGTTTTTTTCATCTTTATAATATTTTAGTAGTATCAAAAATAGAAATGAGTTAATTAATTTCCTTTTTTTGGATAATGATAGCATTATTTATAACAAAGATAAAAAATGTTGACTCATATAATCTATTATAGAGAGAGAAATACTAAAAAAAGAATACTAATATCTTGTCATTTGTAGATATTTATGTAATTTTGTCGCAATTCTCAGAGGAGAAGGTGTATTAAATAATTAAAATTTAAAGAAATGTATTACTTAACAGCAGAAAAAAAAGAAGAGCTTTTTTCTAAGTACGGAAAGTCTAATAAAGATACTGGTGCACCAGAAGCACAAATCGCTTTATTTTCATACCGTATTGCTCACTTAACAGAGCACTTAAAGAAAAATAGACATGATTATGGAACTCAAAGATCTCTAATCAAGTTAGTAGGAAAGCGTAGATCATTATTAGATTATTTAAAGAAAAACGATATTGTACGTTACCGTGAGATTATCGCTGCTTTAAATCTAAGAAAGTAATCAAGATATTATTTGAGAAACAACTTCGAATTTTCGAAGTTGTTTTTTTTTCCCTCCCTCTGAATAACTTCCAAAGAATATTTTAATAACTTCGTAAATGTTAACGAAGTGTAGATGATGATAAAAACAATAAAAGATTAATTTATGAATGTAATTGAAAAAACGATTACTCTAGCAGATGGTAGAACCATTACGTTAGAAACAGGAAAATTAGCAAAACAAGCTGATGGTTCTGTAATGTTGAAAATGGGTAACACTATGTTACTTGCGACTGTCGTATGTGCTAAAGACGCTAAGCCAGATGTGGATTTCATGCCACTTTCTGTTGATTATAAAGAAAAATTCTCTGCTATGGGGCGTTTCCCAGGAGGATTTCTTAAAAGAGAAGCTCGTCCTTCTGATTACGAGATTCTTATTTCTAGACTTGTGGATAGAGCGCTTCGTCCTCTTTTTCCAGAAGATTTTCATGCAGAGACTTTTGTTAATGTAACATTATATTCTGCAGATGAAGATACAACTCCAGATGCATTGGCTGGTTTAGCTGCTTCTGCTGCAATTGCCGTTTCTGATATTCCTTTGATGGAGCCTATCTCAGAATGTCGTGTAGCTCGTATAGATGGAGCTTTTGTCATTAACCCAGGATATACTCAATTAGCTGAGGCTGATATGGATATAATGGTTGCCGCTACTATGGATAATATTATGATGGTAGAAGGTGAGTTTAAAGAAGTTAGTGAGGCTGAGATGCTTGAGGCTATCAAGTTTGCTCATGATGCAATTAAAGTTCAGTGCCAAGTTCAACTTGATCTTGCAGAGGCTGTTGGTTCTACTGTAAAGAGAGAGTACTGTCATGAGACAAATGATGAAGACTTGAAGAAGAAAGTTTGGGCTGAGACTTATGACAAAACTTATGAAGTTGTTTGTGAAGGTTGTGCTGATAAACATTTACGTGGTGAAAAGGTAGCTGCTATTGAGGCTGAGTTTTTAGCACAATATAACGAGGAAGAAAGAGCTCAGGTTGCTGGTCTTGTTCATAAATACTATCATGACTGCCATAAAGATGCGGTGCGTAATATGATTCTTGATAAGGGAATTAGACTTGATGGACGTAAAACTAATGAAATTCGCCCTATATGGTCTGAGATTGATTACCTTCCTGGATCACACGGGTCATCTGTTTTCACAAGAGGAGAAACTCAATCTTTATCAACTGTTACATTAGGTACTAAACTTGATGAGAAGATTATTGATAATGTTCAAGGTAAAGGTAAAGAGAGATTTTTACTTCATTATAATTTCCCTCCATTCTCAACAGGAGATGCACGTATGTCCCGTGGATTGAGCCGTAGAGAAGTTGGTCATGGAAACCTTGCTCATAGAGCGCTTAAAGGAATGTTACCTGATGATTACCCATATGTAATTCGTATAGTTTCTGATATCCTTGAATCTAATGGTTCATCTTCTATGGCTACTGTATGTGCCGGTACTCTTGCATTAATGGATGCTGGTGTTCCTATGAAGAAGCCTGTCTCAGGAATTGCTATGGGATTAATCACTGACAATAAGCGTTTCGCTGTTCTTTCTGATATTCTAGGAGACGAGGATCACCTTGGTGATATGGATTTTAAAGTAACAGGTACTAGAGATGGTATTACTGCTACTCAAATGGATATTAAAGTAGATGGTCTTCCTTATGAAATATTAGCACAAGCTCTAGAGCAAGCTAAAGAAGGTCGTATGCATATTTTAGGAAAGATAGCTGAGACAATTGAAACTCCTCGTGAGGATCTTAAGCCAAATGCTCCACGTATTGTATCTCTTACAATTCCTAAAGAACTTATTGGTGCAGTTATTGGACCTGGTGGAAAAATCATCCAAGAAATTCAAGAAGTTTCTGGTGCGACTATCGTTATTGAAGAGGTTGATGGAAAAGGTGTGATTGATATTTCTGCTTGTGATAAAGAAGCTATTGATATCGCTCTTGGTAGAGTTAATGCTATTGTTGTGATGCCTGAGGTTGGAGAAGTTTATAAAGGAAAGGTTAAAGCATTAGCTCCATTTGGTGCTTTCGTTGAGATTCTTCCTGGTAAAGAAGGTTTACTTCATATTTCAGAGATTGATCATAAGCGTATTAATGCTGTTGAAGATGTTTTAAAAGAAGGTGATGAAGTTGAAGTTAAACTTATTGAAGTTGATAAAGCGACTAATAAGTTGAAACTTTCTAGAAAAGCTTTGATGCCAAAACCTCCACGTGAAGAGCGTAAACCTCTTAATTTAGAGAAGAAGAAATAAGATTTAATCTTAATATAATAAAAAAAGCCATTCTTTAGGGAATGGCTTTTTTATAATCTATCTATATCGACCCTTTAAATGGCATTCTGTTTACAATTGATCGTCCTAAAGTGATTTCATCAATGTACTCCAATTCGTCACCTATAGAGACACCTCTTGCTATTGTATTGATTGTAATGGGGTATTTTTTTAGTTTCTTGTATATATAGAAGTTTGTTGTATCTCCTTCCATTGTAGCACTCAGTGCAAATATAATTTCATTAATTTCTCCTGTTTTTACTTTTTCTTCTAAATTGTTTATACTTAGTTGAGAGGGGCCAATTCCGTTCATTGGAGAAATTAGTCCTCCAAGAACATGGTAAACTCCAAAGTATTGTTGTGTGTTTTCGATGGACATTACATCTTTTATGTTTTCAACCACACATACAGTATTTGTATTACGACTACTATCAGAACAGATTTCACACACGTCTGTATCTGATATATTATTGCAATGTTTACAGTGTTTTACATTATTTCTTAGTTCAATTATTGCATTTCCAAATATGCTAACGTCTTGTTTTGACTGATTTAAGAGATGAAGAACTAACCTTAAGGCTGTTTTTCTACCTACTCCAGGTAGACTTGCGAATTGATTAACTGCTTTTTCAAGTAGTTTAGATGGAAAGTTTTGTAGGTTCATAATAGTTGTTTGTAAACAAAATAAGAGTGTTTATGTAAATCTGAAGTTTAAACAAAAAAAGTATGCTAACTTGCACTTACATATATACAAAGATATAAAATATAACCAAGATAAAAGATTAGACATATGATAAAGAGGATTGTGATATTGTGCAGTTGTGTTTGTTTTGCATTATCCCTTTTTGCCTTAGCTCCGATGAAAGATGAAAGGGAGCGCGTTGATAAATTGATGAGGAATAGAAATTATTCTGATGCCATCACTCTTATTGATGATATGCTTATTTTGCATCCAGAAAATGCGGAGTT
>Ga0193952_1000969_pt1 | contig 11300 bp, 7 predicted proteins | sample BB_3_MG_FD_140368 | JGI IMG/M metagenome (GOLD analysis project Ga0193952, IMG submission 140368) | Microbial mat bacterial communities from the Broadkill River, Lewes, Delaware, United States - BB_3_MG | ecosystem: Environmental > Aquatic > Freshwater > River > Microbial mats | place: USA... | reverse complement strand
TTCATACCCCCAAAAAACACCTATTGGCTGTCCTTCGATAAATGCATTAGAAGGAGCTTTAAAGTTATTTCCTGTTGATACGTTGTTTCCTAAGTAATAAGAAACATTTGTAGTTTCTCCATCTATAATTATATCTCTTTTTGGTAATGCCCCAAGGTCAACAACTTTACTTTTATTGAATGAAATATTACCACCTACTGAAAAGGAGAAATCTTTTTTATCTACCAATAAAGCATCAAAGCTGAAATCCAATCCTTTATTTTCTACTCCACCTTGATTTGTTAAAAAGTTTGAAAAACCAGTTGAAGTTGGTGTTGGTAAGCTAATTAACAAATCAGTTGTTTCTTTCTTATAAGCATCAACCGTAAATGAATATCTATCATCTACAAAACTAAAATCGGTTCCTACATTAAATTGGGATGTTGTTTCCCATGTTAAATCTTCATTTGCAATATTTAATGCACCAACACCTAAAATTGTTGAGTTATTAGCATCTGAATATAATAGTGGTCCATAATTACTATATGTTTGATATGGATTGATCGCCTGGTTACCTACTTGTCCCCAGCTTGCTCTTAATTTTAAATTACTAAGATTATCGTATTTCTTTAAGAAACGTTCTTTATTTGCCATCCATGCAAAAGAAAAAGAAGGGAAAAATCCTGTTTGGTTGTCTCCTTTAAATTTTGAAGAATTATCAACTCTAAATGTTCCATTAAACACATATCTATTTTTTAAAGTATAATTAGCCCTACCTAAAAACGATAAAATTTCATCTTTAATATTTGCTGTAGTATAAGGACTAAGTACTAATTCACCATATTGAGGCCCTCTATCTTTCAATGTATTAATTGGAAATTCTCCTACATTATATGTTGTTACAAATGAATCTGATCCATCATATGTAATACCAACGGTAGTATTTATACGGTGATTTTTGTTAAATTTTTTATTGTACACTAGCAAATTATCAATTGTATAAGATAATTTTTCTAATGTTGATAAGGATAAATCTCCATTAACAAGTCCTCCTTTAAAAGTTTCAGGCCCAAACCAACGTGAACGGTATTTATTTCTGTAATTTATACCTGTTCTCAGTTGGTATTTAAAACCATCTGAAATTTCATACGTAAAATCTACCGATGCATTAACTCTTTTTTCTTTAATATTTTCTGCATATCCATCAAGAAATGTATATGGGTTCGTATCTCCAATTTCATCATTTTCCAATTCGCCATCAACTAGTGGGTTGTAACTTATTAGCTGACGCACAAAACTTCTGTCACCTCCTGATACAGAAGACCCCTGAGACATCGTTCCTCTTCCAATATAAAAACCTATTCTAGTGTCTAATTTAACTTTATCAGAAATTCTGGTATTATAGTTTATTCTAAAGTTTCCAGAATTTAAAAAAGTATTTGGAACAACTCCTTCTTGTTGATTAAATTCACCTGATAAGTAATAATCCGATTTTTCAAAAGCTCCACTCACATTTCCACCAACACTTGAAGAATTGGTTAGTCTCAAAATATCGTTTTGCCAGTTTACCTGTCGCAATGGTTTATCTCCTACAACACCGTTATCAATTAAATAAACATCGTTTCCTACAATTTGATAAGGAATGTTATTTTCATTAATTATAGCATCTTGATTTCTATATTGAGCATAATTAACTGGTGACATTATATCAATCGTTTTCGTAACCTGAGAAACAGCAGTTGTAGAATACAGGTTTAATACCCCTTTACCTTGTTTACCTCGTTTGGTTGTAATCAACACAACACCATTGGCTCCTCTCGATCCATAAATTGCTGTTGCAGAAGCATCCTTTAATATTTGCATACTTTCAACATCTCTTAGGTTCAATCCAGTTAATCCGTTTTGAGTTTGTTGCTTTTCATTAGCGTCTGCTGTTGCATTAAGCACATCTTCACCGGCAGAATTAATAATTACCCCATCAATTACATATAACGGTTCATTATTACCTCTTAAACTATTAGTTCCTCTAATTCTTACACTAGCAGGTGATCCTGGTGAACCTGCATTACTTGTAACCTGTACCCCAGCAGTTCTTCCCTGAAGCATAGAACTCGCAGAAGTATATTGACCTGATACTTCAGACTTCTCTTTAATTTTTGATATAGACCCTGTAATATCTTTTCTTTGTAAGGTTCCGTAACCTACAATCACAACTTCCTCCAAAGTATTGCTATCCACTTCTAAAGATATAAGGTATGAGTTTTCATTAGTTAAGCTTACTTCTTTAGTTTTATAACCTAAATAGGATACAAGTAAGGTTTTGGTATTTTCATTAATCGTAAGGGTGAATTTCCCATCAAAATCCGTAGATGCACCTAAAGAAGCATTTTTCACCAATACGCTTGCACCTGGCAAGGGCTGTTTATTTTCATCTAACACAGTTCCTGATATTTCTCTATTTTGAGCAAATAACATAAAAGGAAAGATTAATAATAAATAAAGAATTCTATATTTTCTCATTTCACAAAAAGTTTAGTAATGATTATTTTAAGATACAAGATTAACACCATTATAAAAAAATTAAAGGGGTTTATGGTTTTATGATGGGGGCAAATGTTTTTGGATAGCCTTTTAGGACTATAAACATCTGGTTTTCTCTTATTTACACGAAACATATATTTTTTAAAACCTCTTAAAAACATTTGAATTTAATACATATAGTAAGGTTTAAAACCTTGATACCAATTAAATTTCCTGGTAAATATTTTGTTTTGCAACTTCTATAATAGTGTTTATCAGTGTCTATAATATCAAAAATAAAAAAGAGTTCACCAAGTTTTAATACAATTCTAATGACATAAAACTAATTAATCAAATAGTTTTAAACCCTATCATAAAGAACACTCTGTAATCCTTAATTCTGATTAAAGTTGCCCAAAACACCTTTACCAATAAATAAATTCTTTTTAAAAAAAATCTTCGAATATTATAAATTTTAAATTTTTAACCCCATCCTAAATTCATTACACCCTAAATTTACGCTGATAAGTTCATACTATTGTAATACAAATCAATTTTGCCATTTTTTTGGTTTAATTTTTGTTTTTAATCCAATAACAGAAACTAAAATATCTTATGAAACTAAATAATTATATAATAACACTCCTGTTTATAAGTTCATTTTTAGGGCTTAAAGCTCAACAAAAATCAGAAAAAACCGTGCAAAACATCCTGTTTATTGCGGTAGACGATTTAAAACCTCTACTTTCAATATATGGTGAAACACAAATGCATACACCTAACATGGATAAATTGGCAAAAATGGGTGTAACTTTTACCAATGCACATGTACAACAAGCTGTTTGTGGCCCATCCAGAGCGAGTATTATGACTGCCATGTATCCTGATCATACACGTGTTTGGGATTTACATACAGATTTTAGACAATCTTCACCAGATCTTATTTCAATGCCTGAGTACTTAATTTCTCAAGGATATGAAACCACAGCCATTGGTAAAATATTCCATAAAGGGTCTTCTTCCAAAGGACATGATGGTAAAAGCTGGAGTTTTCCCCATTTAATTCCTGATAACTTCGACCCCAATTTTGGTGAGCCTTTTTTTAGCTATCAAAATCCGGCAACTAAGAAACGTATGACAGCGCTAAAAAAACAAGCTGTTTTAAAAGGAAAGAAAAAAGGAGCCCAAAGATCCTTTATTTTAAAAAATCTAAAGCCTAGTACTGAATGTGTTGATGTATCAGATGAAGCTTATCAAGATGGGATTTACACTATAGAAGCTATTAAAAGAATTAAAAAGCTTTCAAAAGGTACTAAACCATTCTTTTTAGCTATCGGATATCAAAAGCCTCATTTACCTTTTGTGGCTCCAAAAAAATATTGGGACTTATATAAAAGAGAGGAAATAAAACTTGCAGATTTTCAAGAGCTAAGTGAAGGAACACCTAAACTTTCTTATCATTCTTTTGGAGAGCTAAGATCTTATACAGACATTGACAAAAAACTAAAAATTGGTGATAAACTACCTGAGAATAAACAACGTGAACTGATTCACGGGTATATGGCTTGTGTATCCTATATTGATGCTCAAATAGGTAAATTATTAAATGCTTTAGAAGAATTGCAATTATTTGATAATACTTTAATTGTGCTTTGGGGAGATCACGGTTACCATTTAGGAGATCATACCGAGTGGTGCAAACATTCGAACTTTGAGCAAGCTACAAGAATACCTTTACTGCTTTCAGGACCGGGAATCGCAATTAACCAGAAAGTGAACAACCCTGTTAATTTAGTAGACGTGTTTCCTACATTATTTGACCTTTCGGGCGTACCTACTCCAACGAAATTAGATGGAAAAACTTTAAGACCTTTACTTGACAATAATGATAACACTTCTATAGATATAGATTATGCTATTAGTCAATACCCAAGACAAAAAGATAAAATGGGGTACTCGTTAAGAACTGAACGCTATAGATATACCGAATGGTATAGCAATGGTTATAAAAGCTATAAACCATATGATGAAGCAAATATAGTAGGAAGAGAACTTTATGATTATGAAACCGATCCTCTTGAAACAAAAAACCTAATTAAGGATGTAACCTATCACAAAGAAGTTATTCGTCTTAAACAAAAATTAGTTGAACATTTAAAAGGTCAATACAATAAAAAGTAATTTATAAAATATGTCAGCTCAATATAAATTTTTACCAGTTTTATTACTTTTCTTAAATATCCATTGTTTTGCTCAAAACCAGAACAAACCAAATATTGTTTGGATTGTATGTGAAGATATAAGCCCGACCTTATCCATGTATGGAGATACAACAGCTAAAACACCTAATTTAGATGCCCTTGCATCAGAAAGTTTAGTTTTTGAGCATGCCTATGCAACAGTTGGAGTTTGTGCTCCTTCCCGATCTTCTATTATTACAGGAATGAGTCCTACTAGTATTGGTACCATGCATATGAGAACTGGTAAGGATGTTTTTTCCTGGGGGAAAAGAAAATATAAAAAATCCATTCCATCTGTAGATATAAAAGAAGATGCAATCCGTCAATATTCCACAGTAATTCCAGATTTTGTAAAGTGTTTTCCTGAGTATTTAAGAGCTGAAGGTTATTACTGTACAAATAACCAAAAAACAGACTATCAATTTGCTGCACCAATAACAGCATGGGATGAAAATAATGCAAAAGCTCATTGGCGAAATAAACCAAAGAATGCCCCCTTCTTTTCTGTTTTCAATTTTGGAATAACACATGAAAGTAGGTTGTGGTTAAATAAGGATAAACCGTTAACTGTATCCCCACAAAATGTTCCAGTACCACCTTATTTACCAGATAATGATATAACCCGAACAACTATTGCAAGACATTACAGCAATTTAGAATTATTAGATAAAGAAGTTCAACTAATAATTGATCAATTAAAGGAAGACGGATTATATGACAATACCATCATCTTTTTTTATAGTGATCATGGTGGTCCATTGCCAAGACAAAAGAGAGAAATCTTAGATTCTGGTCTAAAAGTGCCATTCTTTGTAAAAGACATTAATAGTAAAATAAAAGGACGCACAGATCAGCTTATTTCGTTTGTAGATTTAGCTCCTACGATACTAAGCATATCGGGAATACAACCACCAGATTATATGCAAGGAAACGCTTTTTTAGGAAAATACACTTCTACCCCTCGAGCATATGTTTATGGTAGTTCTGATCGTTTTGATGAACAAACTGACAGAATACGATCTGTTAGAAATAAACGTTTCCTATACCTAAGAAATTATTTTCCTGAACTTCCTAAATACAAGGACATTGCTTATCGAAAAAATATTCCAATGATGCATGAAATGCTTTCCTTAAAAATTAATGAATCCCTATCTAAGGAACAACTTATTTGGTTTGGGAAAAAAACGACCGAAGAGCTATATGATTGCGTAAAAGATCCTTTTAACTTACATAATTTAGCCGCTGATGTTAATTACCAATCTCAGCTGGTTGAATTAAGAACAGCTTTTTTTAATAATTTACATAAACACACGGATTTAGGATTGATTCCTGAAGCGCAGCTAATAGAAATGATGTGGCCAGATAATAAACAACCAGAAACTTCAAATCCAGTTGTTAGGGTTGAAAAAAATATGGTTTCAATAGCTTCAAAAACAAAAGGTGCATCTATAGCTTACAAAATTGCTGATAATCCAGATGAGAAATTTGATTATAATAGTCATTGGAAACTATATACTAAACCATTAACTTTAAAGAAAGGAATGTTTGTATATGCTTTAGCAGAAAGAATAGGATACAAGGAAAGTAATATTGTGATTTATAAAATGAAAAAATAATCAACCCTTTTTAGAATTAAAAAACTAGCCTATTCTTTAAAATAAAGATTCCCATTTTTAGTGATTGTCTTTTCTAATGTTTTGCTTTCACTCAGATTTTCTAAGTAAATTTCAGCTTTTTCCCTGTGAACACTGGATAATTCAGTAAATTCTCTCACAGTTAAAGATTTAAACTTTTGAAACAAAAAACTCATACCTGTATTATATTTTCTTTTCCCAGCTTTTGGGTATAATTTCAGTATTTTACTTTCAAATACTTCATAAGGTCTGGTTCCATAAATAATTTCCTGATCGCCCTTTACATTCGCAAAAAAGAACGTAGGAAATCCTTTTACACTCATTTTTTTAGCCAATAGTAAATCCTCTTTAAATAAATCTGATGCTCTTCCTTCATAGTCACTTAACAATTGTATCATATCCAAACCGGTATCTTTCGCTGCTAATACAATATTTTCCCACTTAGCCATATTCTTCTTTTCTAAGAATAATAACTCTCTCATTTGTCTTAAAAACAAAACCGCTTTTTCAGAATCTTGCATTTGGGCAGCTTTAAAGGCAATAGATGGTGGATATGATGATGACATTGGATCTTCTAACCATAAATCTCCATCAATTGGCATATCATAATATAAACTCACTTCATCCCAATGCTCAGCAACATCAGCAGGTTTACTAAGTCCACCTGTCATATAAGCCCAATCTGGCAACAGTCCTCCCATTCTGTAATCAATATCTATTAGGTGACCATACTCTAATTTAAGCTTGCGTAACTGAGGTTCTAACCCCCAACAAGATGAACAGATAGGATCTGTGTAATAAATAATTTTAATTGGTTTTTCATTTATTGAAACCTTTTCTGAAGAAAGTGCATTTTCACTCGTTGGAATTTCACACATACCTGATTTTACGTCACACAAAAGCGGATTGTTCTCTTTATTGTTTTCCATTTCATTCATCCTATTTATTACACAGATATTATTAAAAACTCTTAGACTATTTTATAGTTCCTTTATTGATAGCTGTAAGCCCATCGTTTGGTTCAAAAACACGACCTCTAATATCTGAATATCCCCATTGCGTTAATCGTTCTGAGTGCATCTTTAAATATTTTTCTGCATTGGCTCTGGTATCAAACATATATACACCTCCTGCAGTTTTATCAGTTTCATTTTCTGTCCAGATTTTCCAAATAAATCCTGGTTCGTTATTGATGCTCTCTGCTAATTCACTTAATTGATTTTTTAATCCTTCCCCAAACGGACCGTTATGAGGAAAATCTACATACATAATTACTGACATAATTTCTAAATTTTAAATTAATTTATTTGATTTTGATAAATACCTATCCTGGTAGAATAAGATATATAATCTATCATAGCATATTTAATAATTGTTTTTTAATCTTATCTATTATTTCTCCATTGGGCATAACTTATGATTGCCAAGAAGGTAAAGAACGCTGGATCTGACCATCCGAATCCATAAAAAATCCCTGTAAAACAGGCATACAAGGTAATTAGTACTCCCAGAACGTTTGTAAGAACAAGACTCATCATTAGTTTTTTAGCAATAGTGCTTTTATGTTCAACATCTTTCAACATAAATCCAATAATGGCAATTCCACCCAAAAAGATACTAGTGTGTTGTGATAAAAAGACAGCATACTTGTCGTTTAATTGCAATCCGTAATTTGGCCATAATACATTTGGTATCACAAATAATCCAATTGCAAATAATGTATACACTGTACTATGGATACTTAAAAATTTGCTATTACTCATATTTTTCATTTTGAATAGGTTTTAAATTTATACTGCAAAGATACAATGAGAGCAGTATCTTTGAGTTATGTATTTCCTTTAGGAAACTAGTTTCCAGTACGAAACTATTTATAAATATTACTAAACATGAAACAGAAAATAGAACTATCACCACAGTGTATAGGTCAATTAAGAGCCATTGGAGACACTATGGAATTATTAGCAGGCAAATGGAAAATTCAAATCATTGGAACTCTTCTACTTAATGGTACGATGCGCTTTATGGAATTAAAAAGAGCTTTAAATGGTATCGCTCCTAAAAAATTATCAAAGGATTTGCAGGAATTGGAAACTAATGAATTAATTACAAGAACGGTGATGAAGACCAAACCTATTACGGTAGAATATGAATTGACTCAGCACGGAAGAACGCTTGAAAACTTAATTAATGAAGTAATGGATTGGGGATTTAACCATAGAAAACATGTTACAAAATAAAATCTCTATTTTGATTAATGTGCATAATTAACATTGATTAATTCAATTCAACACTTTATGACACTTCTTTTATCAATATCTATGATTAGTTTTAGTTTAATTATTTTGAAGAAACCACAAATCAGGTTTTGTGAAGGTATTTCATTTTAAGTATGACAATGCGATTAAATTCCAATAATTCGAAATCGAAATCTAAAAAAAAAGATTACTTAATTTAATTAAGTTCTTAAAGTATATATTGCATATCAATTATCGTAGATTTATCCAATAAACAACAGCCAAAAAGAAAACAAAAAAGTACACAAAAAAACACTTTATTACTGTTAGGTATTAATAAAAGGAATTAACACAAATTCTATCAACAAAAAATAAAACTCCTGTAGCAGCTTACATACTATGAAATTCAATCAAACTAGCTTCATAATATTGCTCTCCTAAAATTGATAATAAATTTCTAATCACATTGCTATCTCCATCAATAGCAATAGCTGAATAACCCACATTATTCAATTTTCCTAACCTTAAATCGATAATATTAATATGCTTCGAAGATAAAGCAGATAGTAAAATCAAAAGTACTCCAGGGGCATTATTATGCTTGGTTAGAATTACTTTTTCACTTAAAGCTAAATTCAATTTAACCCCATCCATTTCTAGTAAATAAACAGCTGGTTTATAGTAATTAGGTAATTTGGCATTTTCTTTATAGGTTAAATTATGAAACAATCCTGAGCTCGTTCCATTTATAAATTCAATGGCATTTTCTACATTTCCATTATCACTTTCAATAGATAAAAACGCTACCGCAGTGCCGTCATTATTAGATTTTAATCGCGCTGTTTCAACATTAATTCCTTCAGACGCCAAGGTATTAAATAGTGAAGAAATCACTCCTGGTTGATCAACGTGCTCTGAAAACAAACCATTTACCAAAAGATTAGTAGCCTTAGGTATTTCGTTTGTAACTGTAATTGATTTTCCCCATTTTCGAATGCGAATTGCGTTATAATTACCCATACCAGTAGCATTCTTATAAATATCTAAAAATTCTGAAAAGGAACCTCCAAATGAAAAATCAGGAATAATTTTTCTGTGTTCAGAATCCAATCTTTGGTTAAGTAATTCAATGCCTTTATTTAATACAGTATATTTAAATTTTAATTCGTGATCATTATAAATAGTACGATTCTCTGGAATTAATTTTGAATAACTCACATAGCTCTCATATCCAGCTTCTTGAATATATTCAAGGCTTTCCTTAAAGTTCAATCCGTAATAACGAACATGGTGCGTATCAGTTCCAACACATACAGGAATTTGCAGCTCATTTGCCCTCCTTAAAATATTTTGAGTTGGATACACTCCTACTCCTTTAAATTTACCAGCCATATTTACATCTAAAGACAAATTACGGTCGGCAATTAATTCTAAAAGGGTTCTAAACTTATTAGCTAAAGGATGTGAGCTCGTTTCAAAATTCACTAATGACTCCGGCATATCAACATTTAGTTTAGGTAAATCTATATGCCCAATAATTTGAATCATATTGCCAAAACACTCAATCATTTGAATAATCTCATTAAAATAACCATCCCAATAAGCTTCAAGACTTCCTCTTATTTTCAACAACTCAAGTGCCTCTTCTTTTGAACCATCATAAGGCAATCCTTCGGGAGCAAAGTGAACTGAACCAATTACATAATCGGCATCTTCTGCCTGAAATATCTTTGAACGACTCCACTGTAAACCTAAATCAGCTCCCATCCATTCCAACTCTACACCATATTTAATATTTATTTTCCCTTCATATTTTTTACGCAAATCGGCAATTCGTTTTGGATAATTTAAATAAGATCTATTGCCACGAATAAACTTTATGTTGGTATCCCTTTCTGCTATATATCTAAAATTTGTTAAACGAGGAGAGTGTATTATAAAAGTGATACTTGGGTGCATTGCTTCTATTGCTTTATCAACTACATTTTCTAATTTATCAATGCCATGTTTTACTCTATCCTGTTCAGTTCCGGCATGAATACCATGTGTTTCCCAAATAAATTCATTCAGTTCTTTCATCAATCAATTGCTTTAAAATTTTGATTTATTTCTTGCAAATTTAACTATTGATTTAGAATTATTGACTAAAATTATATTTGTTTTAAATATAATATAATACTAAAATATTAGATAGGATTTTTTTTCAGTTCTCTTTTTAAGTAGACAACTGTAATACTTGTAGACAACACATCTGCAATTGGGAATGCGATCCACACACCAGTTATACCATAAAATTTAGGTAAAATATAGACCAATGGAATTAAGAAAACTCCTTGTTTTAAAATTGTCAAAATCAAAGCTGGTAAGGCTTTACCTACTGCTTGAAAATAGGCAGATCCAATTAACTGTGCCGTAATAACAGGTGTTGCCAAAAAAGCTATTAGTAGCGCATTTGGAGTTTTAGAAAGCAACTCACAATTTTCAGTAAAAATACTTACCACTGCATCCGGAAACATGACAATTCCTATAAAAATAAATAGTGCAACTCCTGTTCCATATAAAATTGACGTTCTAATCGTTTCTTTTACACGTTTCACATGGTTTGCACCAAAATTAAAGCCAGCAATTGGTAGAAACCCTTGTGTTACCCCAAGAACTGGGAATAAGGCAAACATCATAACTCTATTGAT
>Ga0193952_1000962_pt1 | contig 11374 bp, 11 predicted proteins | sample BB_3_MG_FD_140368 | JGI IMG/M metagenome (GOLD analysis project Ga0193952, IMG submission 140368) | Microbial mat bacterial communities from the Broadkill River, Lewes, Delaware, United States - BB_3_MG | ecosystem: Environmental > Aquatic > Freshwater > River > Microbial mats | place: USA... | reverse complement strand
TTCTGATCTTGCATATCATTTCCTATGATTGGAATTAAGATTTGCAAATTTTAATTAAATTTATAGTTTTTTATTTTGACATTAGTCAAATTTATGAAAGATATTGAAGTTCAACAAACTGTATTTACAGGTGCAGTAATTTTATTATTCATTGCATTGCTTGTGAACAATATCGTTTAACATAGAAGTTATCCCAATAGATACTAGGTCTGTTTAGAACTTTTCATACTTAATATAAAAACTAAAGGGATAAAAAGCAAGGTCAAAAATGTTCCTACGATCAGTCCGCCTATAACTACAGCTGCTAAAGGTGCCAAACGCTCAATCCCTATAGCCCATCCAAATGCTACAGGAATCATCCCTACGCTCACACTGATTGCCGTCATCAATACAGGACGAGTTCTTACTTTTATACTCTCGATCATTGCGTCTTGAGCATTGCTGCCAGTTTTAAGTTCTTGAGATGCAAAATGTATCAGCAAAATGGCATTATTTACGATCACACCAGCTAGAAGAATAAAACCTACCATAGCGCTCATAGAACTGTGATAATCAAATATAAGTAATATCCACGATGCACCGCCAACCGTTAGAGGAATAGAAAAAAGAATCATTAACGGAATCTTTACAGATTCAAATAACGGAATCATAATGAGAAAAATCAACACTATACCGATAGCAACACTTTTAATTATTCGTACTGAAGAGTCATTAAACTGCTCTATATCTCCAGAGTGTTTCATTCTCATTTTATCAGGCAGAACAATACTTTTTGAAGCCTCGGCAAAATTATCCATTAAATGAGATATACTCTGTGTCTCCCTAAAACCAAATATGTCTATCGTGTATGAAAGTCCTTCTCTGGTAATGATATTTGGCTGATATACCTCTTTGATTTTCGCAACGGCATTTAAAGGGATCTCGCCAGATGGTGTCTGAATGAGTAAGCTTTCTATTTTTTTCACACTATTTATTTGATCGTTTCTAATCCAAATGCGTACAGGTAAAGAAAGTTTGTTCTTTTTATCAAATGTCGAGATTATGCTTCCTCGTAATACAGCTTGCAAAGAGCGGGTTATTTGCTGATTGGTTATGCCAAAATTCTGCGCTTTTTGAGTGTCAATCTCAAGTTCATAAGTTTTCATATCCATATGCCAACTCAAAGAGGATGTCACGATCCCCTGCGTATGGTTCATCGCCGTTTCGTACTCTTGTGCTTTTTCATATAACTCTTTGAAATCATCTCCGTAGAGAGTCACATCAAGATTGGCTTTAATACTTGCCATTGCAGTTGCACCCGCATCGCTGATCTCCAATGTTTTGATCCCTTGGAGTTTTGAAATTTGGCGTTTGAGTTTCTCTTCTATTTCCCAGATCGTATCAGCTCTCTCAAATCTGTTGATATAATTTACCAATATCAAAATATCGTTCGCTCCGCCGCCGCTCCCTATGCTGAGTACTCCCGCTTCTGAACCGATGGATGCCGAGGTACTGACAACTTCGCCATTTTCTTTTAAAATCTTTTCGATTTGTACCACTATGTCTCTAGATTTATTTATGCTTATATTTGGTGTAGTTGCTATTTTAATTTTGATTGAGCCGGTATCCATTGCGGGCATTAACTCTTTGCCTACAAGAGGCATCACAACTTTTATACTGACAAAAAATAGTGCAAACAGTAAAAGAAAATAACTTGCTAATACCCATTTGCTTTTGAGTGCAAGTACAACAGCCTGTGTAAAAAAGTTGCTAAATGCATTGTTGATCGTATCACTCACTATTTGAAATTTTTGTTCTAAATAGATAATTAAAGGAGTATCGATCTTTAAAATATATTTTGAGATCAATGGTACCAGAGTGATTGAGATCACATAAGAAGCACTAAGTGCCAATAATAAGGTAGTGATCAGCGGACCAAAAATTGTCTGAGGATAATCCCCTACAAACAAAATAGGAAAAAGTGCTATCATAGTTGTAAGTGTTCCGGAAAAATCGGCAAACATAATCTCGGTAGTCCCGTCTTCTACTGCTTTTTCCATACTTTCATGAAGTTTTTCGTAATGCCTTTGAATATTCTCGACAACGACAACCGTATCGTCAAGCAATAATCCCAGAGCCAAGATGATAGCCGTTAAAGTGATAATGTTGAATTCTAATCCAAATAGCCACATAAGTGCAATAGTAGAAAGATACACAACCGGAATCGTTAGTAAAACAACCAGTATTTGTCTAAAAGAAGCCAAAAATATAAATACTACAATTGTTGACATAATGATCGCATCTCGAAGTGATTCAAGCATATTTTGATTGCTTTGTACGATCGTGGTTTTTTGTGTATCTGTAATCTCAAAACTAAGATCTGGATATTTTTTCTTTAACAGATCTAACTCATCTTCTACTTTTTCAACAGTTTTTACAACATCAGCAGCTAAATTTCTCTGTACAGCTATAGCGATAGAGTCTTTTGCATTTCCTCTATAAAGTGCACTGTTAATATTGTGTGTAAACGACACCTTCGCTATATCTTTGAGCCTGATATTTGGCTTGACTTCCAAATTTTCCAAACTATAAAGAGCATCCGCTTTATTTGTGCTTTTTAGTAGGACCCTATTGCTTTCATCCTCTATATTGCCGATTGCAAAATCCTGATTATTTGCTTTTATGATATCCATCACCTCATTAGTGTTCAGGTGCAAAGCATTGATCTTGTTTATATCCAGAACTATCTGTAACTCTTTTGTATAACCGCCAAATATATCTATATTTGCTATGCCGTCAATTTTTAACATTGCAGCTTTTATATCATCTTCTATCCGTTCGCGCAGATCAATCATAGAGAGTGTCTTTGAACTGATTCCGATCGTAATAATGGGAGCAGTTGCTGCTGAGATTTTATGAATTTGCGGTTCTTTTATATCTTGAGGCAATTGTGACTTTAGTTTATCTATAGTATTGGATACATCAAGTGCTGCATCGTTTAGATCTTTTTCATATTCAAATTCAGCTCTGATTACAGTTACTTCATCAATTGTTGTAGAAGACACTTTTCGTATATAGTCGATCGTATATAGCTCTTTTTCAACCGGAATTGCAATATGTGCCGCCATATCTTTTGCTGAACTTCCCGGCTGTACAAGTACAACTGCGATCTCAGGTCTGTTTGAATTTGGAAAAAGTTTTTGATCGAGTTTAAAATAACCGTTAATGCCTAAAAATACAAACAGCGCTAAAAATGAATATATAAAATAGGGACGATTGAGTATGATATGGACAAGTTTCTTTATCATTTTGTATCCACCTCAATTGATACTAAAGAGTTATAGGGAATATCAAGAGGTTTGTTGAGTACAATTTCCGCTACTTTTAGATATCTTTGTGTACTTGGATAAACAACTCCAATAGTACCGATTTTCTTCCCTTGCATATATACATCTTGTCTCTCTTTGATAAGATCGCTTGCATAAGTAAAAGTCAGCTTTTGTTTGTATGACAAGATCGAGAGTATCGGCCTGCTTCCCTGTGTGAGGTCCCCCTGTGATAAATACAGATTTTCGATAACTCCATCAAACGGTGCAGATATTGTGTAGTATTGATCTAAACTTTTTTTTGACTGCAAAAGTGCCTCTTGTGATTTTAAAGTAAGTTCTTTAGCTTTGATCTGATCTAAAGTTGCTAGATAGTTTGCCCGCTTTTGCTCGTACGCTATCTCGGAAAAGTTCAATTGTTCTTGTGAGACTCCGCCTGCTGTAAAAATTTTTTTATTGCTTTGAAAAGTTTTTAAAGTCTGTTGCATATCAAGCTTCTGTGCTGCTACTGTTTTTTCCAAAGCGACAATACTTGCCTGTGCAGCTTCTACACTGTATTGCAATTGCTCTAAAGATCTTTTATATTCACTTGAATCTATGGAAGCCAAAAGTTCTCCCTTTCTTACTTGTTGGTTCTCTTTAACATAGATTTTTTCTATATAGCCGGATATTTTTGTTGTAAGTTTCGGGTTTTCTTTTGCTTCTAATTTTGCTGTAAAAAGCTCATAGTTTTTTTTTGTGTTTGTATCTTCAAGCGACATGGGAATATGTTTATGAATATATGCCGTTGGTTCTTCTTGAAGTTCTTTGTTTTTTGAACTAATCAATATAAAACCGCCTGAAACAATAATCAGTAAAATGATTAAAATAGTTATTTTTTTTGTTAATGTCATGCTTTATTCCTTTGTTAAAAATGCTAAATAAAATTGAGATTCTAAAAGTTTATACTTCGCCTCTATATAATTTGATTGGCTGAGTTTTTCATCTGCACTTGCAAACATCAGATCGTTGATACTGCTTTGCCCTTCATTATATTTGAGAGCTTCTATCTCTTTGATCTTTGTTGTGACAAGCAGTTTCGATCTGGCAGAACTTACCAACTCCATGTTTTGTAACACATTTTCCTTCGCTTCATAAATTCTATTTTCGTACTCCAATTGTGTCTTTTTTGATGCTGCTTTAGTTTTAATATTCTCAATTTTTGCAAGTTCTACACCTTTTTCACGAGTGCCAAAATCAAAAATTTTCCACTCAAGATTTACCATTGCAGTTGAGATATTTTCTTTATTTCCGCCGCCGTAATTATTGATATAACTGGTTTGCAAATTTATCTTTGGATAGTACGAGGCATAGGTGTTTTTATAGGCTTTATCATTTTTTTTAACCTTGTAATGCGCCATTTTTATAGAGGGTAGATTTTCCAGCTTGTAGCTTGGCTCACTGACAGATAGCTCTACATCTTCTAGATTGTCAATAGTTTGAAGTGTGCCATATATCATCAGACTCAGTTTTGACTTCGAGATATTTATCTTGGTTTGCAACAAGGTGATCTGTTCCTTAGTTTTATATATCTGAGACTCTATTTTCAAGATATCTAGTTGCGGCTTTTTACCGTACTTCACACTTTCTTGTACAATTGTTTGAAGATGCTGGAGTGTATCTTTATAGGACTCTTGCGAAGAGAGTATCTTTTGTAGGGATAAAATACTGAGATAAAGAGACTTAGTGATATAGGTCTGTTCATTTAATGTAAATTTTTCTTTAGCCTGAGCGATCGATACCGAGAGTTTGTCCATATCTGTTTCATTCAATGTCCTCATGCCGTTAAAAAGATTAACATTGTATGTTACACCGACACTTGTGATGGCATCACTTGTAGCTATATCATTTGTGATCGGCGGAGTGATCGGCTCTAATGTTCTTTCCTCACTATACTTTGCAAAACTTCCAAGGAGTTCAACTGACCCAAAATAAGAAGATCTTTTTTGGGAAAGTTTCGTTTGGCTTGCCCTTGTATCTTGTTGTGCTATATGAATATTCAAGTTATTACTCTTTAATTCTTCTATAGCCTCTTCAAGAGTTAAAGCAGAGAGTGGGAGTTGAATGACCAACAATAAGAGAACATAACGCATTATTCAGACTCAAAATTTGTAAATCTGTGTGTCGCAAAGTTTTCATGACATCGGACACATTGTTTTATCATACTAGAATAACTCTGCATAACATTTTCTCTGTCTTCAAACTCTGCAAATGTTGCCAAGTCTTGAGCCGTTTCATGAAACTCATGATCAAACTCCATAAACTTTATTGAAAGCTTCTGTTTAATCTCTTGTTTTTGTTTAGGCTTTATTTCCTGTTTTAAAATATAACTGTGTTGAATTTTTTTAGCAGTTTCACCTAGTGTTTTATAATCGTTTGAGACAATCGCATAGAGCATATCATCCATTCCAGATTTTATAAACTGCATCTCTTGAGACAAAAGTGCTCTAAGTTCACCAGATAATTCATCCTTTGATGATTCACTTGCATAGAGTCCTGCAACTAATATTATAGGTATAAAAAACTTTTTCATTTTCGACTCCATTTTAGTAATAAATTTTCAAAATCCTAAAAAATGAGTGTTAATAAAGTATTAATATTTCCCCTTATAAATACTTCATTAACAAAACATTTTTACAATACTGTATGAAAAAAATATTATTAGTAGAAGATGACACTGTTTTAGGGGAAACTATTGTTGATATATTAGAAGATGAAAACTATGATATCACATGGGTAAAAGATGGGAAAAAAGCTTTAGATAAAAGTTTTGAGCATCGATATGATCTGTACTTATTCGATATTAATGTACCCTTCATCAATGGTCTGGAACTTTTAAACGATCTTCGAAAAAGTGGCGATACAACACCTGCTATATTTATAACTGCTAAAATTGATCTAGAAAGTTTTGAACGAGGATTTGAAGTCGGTGCAGATGACTATATTCGTAAACCATTTCATATGAAAGAGCTGTTGATACGCATAAATAATCAGATTCAAAAAAGCTTTTCTACACATGATACACAAGTACATTATAAAAACATACTGTACAATTTAGAGAGCCAAATTGTTACAAAAGATGATAATGTAGAGCACTTAACACCTACAGAAGTAAAACTTCTTGAACTCTTTCTAAAGAACATTGGCAGAGTTATCACAAAAGATGAGATTTTTGATTTTACTCATGACGGTGGTATAGGGAGTGATTCTGCTTTACGAGTTCAAATTTCACGACTTAAAAAACTTGGATTGGATATAACAAATATAAGAGCAATAGGATACAGATGTGAAAAACCATGAAAAATCTTCTTTAATCAAGTTTACACTTATTTATTTCCTTACCACCGGTATGTTTGTCGTTGTACTGGGCTACCTTTATTTTTATCAACAGAAACATCTTATTTTGAAGCAAACTGCTACAGATATGTTTCAATACTCAGAATTACTGGCTAAAACAGATTTTAAACATCCCAAAGAAGGCTTTTCATATAGTTTGGAAAAAAATCAGAAAGTGGCATTTGAATTCCCTCAAAAGATAGGAAAAGACTATGTGAAAGCATTTCCAATAGCAAAGAAAGAGGGTTATATAGTTGTCTACAGGGAAGCAAAAGATATTGACGCCAAGATCTATAAAGTAAAAATTTTAACTGTCTCTTTGCAAGTTGCTTTACTGTTCACCTTCTTAGTATTAAGCTATTTTTTGGCGAAACAGTCACTCCGGCCGATGAAAGAGGTGATCACACATTTAGACAGATTTGTACTTGATCTTATCCATGATCTTAATACGCCAGCGACTTCCATCCTCTTAAATACAAATCTATTACTGGAAAAAGAGACCGATCCAAAAAAACAAAAAAAACTCAATAGAATAGTTCTGGGTGCTGATACAATCAGTTCACTCTATAAAAACCTTGAACTATTGCTTGATCATAAACTGGAAAAAGAGAATATAAATCTTACAACACTTATAGAACATAAAGTAGAAGACTTTAAAATGCTCTATCCAAAAATCACTTTTGATGTATTAATGGAAAAAAACTCTTTACTTTACACAAATAAGAAAGCAATTTCAAGAATACTTGATAACCTTTTTGTAAACTCTTGTAAATACTCCAATGAAGAATCACCTAAAATCTGGATCAAGTTTGCCAATAATTGTCTCAGTATTGAAGATAACGGTAAAGGGGTAAAATACCCGCAAAAAGTATTTGAGAGAACTTATAAAGAAAATGAACTAGGGCATGGAATTGGTATGCATATAGTTCACAGACTGTGTGATAGTTTGAACATATCAATTTTCATTTCTTCGAAAGAAAATATAGGAACAAATGTTATGTTATGTTTTTAAATCAATAGGTAGTGTTCAAAATATTGTTCTTTTTGGAGCAAAAAGTATCAGTTTAAAAATTAAAGTCTCTTTTGAAAGAGATTTTAAAACAGTTTATTTATAGGCTAGATAGAACAGGCAAATATTTTATGCCTGCTCTATTGTTAACTAAGAGAGCACTCCAAATACTCAATATATTTTTCAAAGGTTCCATAGTCTTCACCATCTAAGTCAATGACTATTCCATCGTGATTACCCTTTCTACAGGAAAATCTCCATTTCCAATGTGAATCATGATCAGCTACTAAATACTCATGTATTACAATATAACCAGATATATCATCACAATCACTATCAAAATCATATGTAGGCTCAAAAAGAAAACCAGGATTTACCATTTCTAGCTCATCTTCACTTTTTGTTTTAAGCTCTTCTAAATTTAGTACCTCTAGCCCTTTCTCTTTTAATTCACTTATGTCTGGTTTTTTTAAAGTCATAATGACTCCTCTATGTAAAAAATTCTTTACACCACTTGGGTGGTCCTAAGTCTTAAAACTATCACATGACTTAGAAAACCGTTAAATATAAAATATAAAACCACCTTCTATATCAAAAACCATTGACATAAAATTATTATATCATTATAAAGTAACCAATTAAAGCTGTTACATTTGGAACTTTCCCTGTAGCTATCCCCAAAATAAAAGCTTATATATTTAACGTTGACAAATATGTAAGCATCAATACCTAAACTCCCCAACCTTCTCTAATCTCTTATACTTTCTCTCTGAGCTAGTAAGATACTGTTCACTATGTGGGTTATAGTATTCATCACTAACCTCTCTTAGTTCCACTTTTATATAGTCTATATTTTCAAGCAGCTCAATAGGTACATCTCTTATGATCCTTTTGGAATAGTACAACCCGTTTAAGTACTCAACTCTCTCTTTGGACCTATTACCCATAAGTGTGTTTATCTGAGAAACTACAGAGCCTCTTACTTTATACTTAGAGTAATCATGTGTATCAATAGTTCTGATAACACGTTCACCAAGATACTCCATATCACCTAGTGATACACATATAGCAAAGTTTCTATACTTTTTAATCCAACTAAAAACCGCTAATGAGCGTCTGTAGTTATTAAAGTACAGCTTATCATACTCTAAAGCAGTGCCATATTTTTTGTTATATGTAGTATTAGATAATAGAGTAGAGAAATATAGCTTTATAGGCTTTTCCAAACCTACCACAAGATCAAACTCTATATCTGCATACTTTCCATTTTTTACAGGGTACACATCTGATATCTTATATTTAAAGTTATTCAGATATTTTTTTGTAAAAAGAAGATCCCAATCTCTTTTTATCTCCTCTTCGAAAGTATCTTTTTCATTTCTGTTGTTTCTTGCAAGCTCAGCCAATGTGCCCTTTTTAAACTCCACCTTCATAGACCTTATATTTTTTTCATAGTTTTTTATAAGTTCTTCTTGTTCTTCAAAGAGCTTTATAGGTTTTTCTATGGTGTAGTTGCCATTTGGATTTAATAGACTGTACATCTTCTGAGTGAGCTTGTTAAGCTGTTTTGAGATCTTTGCATTTTCTTTTTGGAGTTTGGTTATCTTAACAAGTCTTTCATCTGCTTTATTTAAAACATTTTCAATATCTGCACTCTCTATAATTGTCTCTATCTTTACATAGTAAGTGTTATCATCATATGACTCTGAAATAATATCAGCTTGCACTATTCCTGCAGAGATAGCTTCTATCTTAGATACTACATCTTCTTTGCCGTTTTTACTAGATATATTTATAGATGAGTATATTGCAGTTCCGGCTTTTTCAAGAGCTCTTTGCTTTGCAATGATGAGTGCCTGACTCTTTGCAAAAGCCTCTCTTTGATCTTTTGGGATATTTAGGTTTTTAAGGGTATACTCCCCACTTGCCAATATTCTTACTTTCTCTGCATAAAGTGATAAAAAAACAAGTAATAAAATAGATAATACTTTCATGGTTTCCTCCTGTTGTGAAGATGATTATACAGGCTATTTTAAATTAGCGCCAATTTGAGAAATAGTGGTTAAGTTCATTGCAGCAATCTCTCTTACACCTGGGTTTTCATCAAGGATAAGATTAAACAGAATCTCTATTGAAGAGTTTTTATTATCAGCTACTTCTATTCTTACATTGTATGATTCATCCAACATTAGTTCGTTTAATATGTTTAGAGGGGTATTTTTTGATCTTGCAATATCTGCTCTTACAAACTCATCTGCAGTTGCTATTAGTCTTTTTAATGCGTTGTCTTTAAGTATCATAAAAAAAGTCTATAAATTCAAATTCCATGAATTTTCCTTTGGTCTTAGTACTATACTGGTATATATAATTTTTAAAGTTTTGACCAATTGTACAATCCGGCAAAATCTAATACCGGATCTGTAGATTAAGAAGGTTATATATCTTTGTCTAACTCTCTCATAGAGTAGCTATCAACTTTGTATAGGTTTTTTGTTTTGTTTGTGTTTAGCAATTTATAGCTAACGGAGAATCCATAACTGCTAGACTGATTTTTTGATTTTACTTTTAACATATTGTTTGATGGAAAAGCAATTGATATAGTTTTTACACTCATTGGTGCTACTTTTATTTTCTCTGCAGAAAGACTATCAACTACATCTTCACCATAATAACCAGCTATATTAACTATCTCAATAAACCCTTTAGTATTGTTGCTGACTTTAAATGATTTAATAGCACTTTTTTGTGTTGGTGAATTGATTACTTCTACTTCGATATTTTCATCTTTTGAAGTATATCTGGTTGGGATAAAACTATAATTTACCTCATTTATATTAAATACCAGCTCTGAGGGAATTTTTTTATATTGAATGTTATCATCCTCTTCAAAACCAAAATGATATCTATTATAAAACTTTGATTTATTTATTAAAGTGAACCCTTTATACATATACTCAGGATGACTAGTGTTTTTCAAGTATGATCTAATAGGGGTAAATGATCTTGTATCTACTGCTTCAGAATTTGAGCTTAATTGTGCCAATACTTTTTTATCAAGAGTATCTGTTTTATCGATAAACACTTTTTTAGCATTTTTTAAACCCTTGAATTGTTTATCATATTCTAGGTAAGTACGCTTATATCTAGAAAAACCTATCAATGCGCCATTGTAATATTTTTTTAGATTGTTTTGGTAGTTATTTATATAGTCTATAAAAGTATTTCCAACAGTATATGGATGCTTTGAATAATTGTAGCTTTTATCGATCATCTCAAGGGTATTGTCATTATTAACATTGAACTGATATTGATACACACTTGGCTTTTTGCCACCATATTCATACTTTCTTGTAATAGTGGAGTTTTTGACCCATATTTTGGCTCTAGGAGAATTATTGGCAAATGGTTTAATTCTATATACATCTTTCATAGTTTTATCTAGCAATATACTTTTCTCAGCGCGAGTTACATTATCTACTTTATCTGTCAATTTCACTTTAAATGGTTTAGGTGCTTCACCCACACAACCTGTCATACTTAAACCAAGCAGTACAGTTCCTATACTACCGATAATCAAATGTCTTAAATTTTTCATATATAGCCTTCTTGTTAAAATTTAACTTTAACTAACTATAGTTAGTTGTGTCAAAATTATTTCAAAAATATACTTATGGTTACATTAACT
>Ga0193952_1000957_pt1 | contig 11393 bp, 17 predicted proteins | sample BB_3_MG_FD_140368 | JGI IMG/M metagenome (GOLD analysis project Ga0193952, IMG submission 140368) | Microbial mat bacterial communities from the Broadkill River, Lewes, Delaware, United States - BB_3_MG | ecosystem: Environmental > Aquatic > Freshwater > River > Microbial mats | place: USA... | reverse complement strand
TGAAGTTCTCCTTTTTCTTTCAAAACATTACCGAGGATTTTGGTATACCACCCGCCACCTGGGAAAAGCTCTAACACCTTCATATCTTCTTTGAGGCCAAAAAACTGCAATGTTTCTAAAGGCTTCCGCCTTACATCACGCAACTTTTCTTCTGGTGTTCTAATATTGTCTTCGATCGCTTTTTGAATCCCTTCACTCGATGCCAAAGCATTTGTCATCCCTTGCACGCTTATGATCACGAGTAATAACCATCTACTTTTAAACATTATCAAAAACCTCATCAGCCATTTAGGTGTGTGAATAATTACTTCTCAATCACTATTTAAGACAGGTGCTCAGTTCATCCAACAACCATCGTATACCAGCATCGACTCCCTGTAAGGGGTGCCAATAAGCGGTTAAATGAATCTGATGGGCGGGCTGCTCTAACGGCAACCAGCTTAATTCATCCGTCACATAATGCGCCGCTACCCGCTCCGATACCGCTACGACCCAATCACTCTCCTCTAAAATTCTTGTCGTTGCCCCAAAGCCATTCACTGTCAGTGCTACATCTCGTGATAAACCTTGGCTTGCCAAATAAGAATCAATATAACCCTGGCCATCACCCAGCATCGTTATGCGTACTTGAGGCTGCCGAGCAAATGCTTCAAGTTCTACATAATCGCCTCTTAGTAAGGGGTGATCTCGTTTCGCTAATACCCCAAAACGTTCATGACCCCAAAAACTTCTTCGCAGGTCCAAAGGTTCACCGGGCCAGTTAGCAATACCTGTTATCAGATCAAGCTGACCCGCTAACAGAGCTTCTCGAGGGTTGTCAGGCTGCAACTTCATCTCAAAGCTAACGTTCCAAGCGTTTTCTCTCGATAGTCTTATGAGTTGCGGCAGCACAACAAGTTCAAAATGAGGGTTAGAAGCGATACGAAAAACACGTTCATGCTTACAAGGATCAAAACAACTACTATCACCCACGGCTTCATCTAACAGCTTTAATGCACTCAAAATCGCTTCAGCCAACTGCTGTGCTCTAGCGCTGGGTAACATTTTTCCATCTTGGGAAGAGAAGAGAGGGTCACCTAGCTGCTCCCTCAAACGCCTTAAGGCATGACTAGTAGCAGGCTGAGATAGATGCATTAGATCTGCAGACTTAGTGACTGATTGCGTTTTCCAAAGGCAGGCAAATAACCTGAGTAAATTTAAGTCTAGATTATGCAAATTCGTATGCATGATATGAATACTTGGATTAATTAAATGAAATTTAATTAATCCAAAAATCAGGCATGATCTAGCATCCTTCAACATTAGGTGAATTATGACCGCCCTTTCAAAAGCCCGTTTTGCTACATCATTATATTTACTGGTTATTAGCAGCTCCTACCCTATTGCGAGCTGGTTAGCCGATAAAGTTGATCCCTTAATGACAGTCCTCTGCCGTTTTTGGATAGCGGGTGCCGCATTAGGTCTTATATACCTTGTACGAAATACAAAATTACCAACCCTTCCGAAAGGGAGTGAATGGTGGCGTTTACTCCTGCTTGCTGCGCCATTAGCGCTGTATTTCATCTCAACATTTACCGCTGCAAAGACGCAATCACCTGTTATTCTAGCGGTTCTATTTACCTTAGCCCCTTTAACGCCAATTCTCGTCGGTTTCCTAAGAAACCAACGAGCGCCTACACAGATTATTTTCAGCATGCTATTAGGCGCTGGCGCCGCTATTTACCTGGCCTTGGGCGGTAATTTTGATAGCTTACACCAGACAAAAGACGAGCCTTGGCTATATATCTATATCCTTAGCTGTCTGTTGTTTACGGCTAATCCAATTTTAATCAAGACGGTAGGGCAAGAGATGCCCCTATTATGGCGCTCTACATGGATACTTCTATTATCAGGCGCTGTTATGCTAGCCGTGTTGTTGATAAGCCTTACGTTTAAACTCGAACTTATCCAAACAGCAGTCCCCAGCACAGAAGCCTGGGTGTCTATTATATGGATCAGCCTTGTTTGTACCGCCGTGCCAATGTTTTTATACCAATACGCCGCGCACAGCTTAAGCAGTATTGAGCTAGGTGGCTGGCACTATGGCTTACCGGTCCTTGTTATGCTCGAACAGGCGATCTGGGTCGGTAGAGGGTTATCTAGCAATGAAATTAGTTCCGCCCTGCTGATCATCATTGCACTAGTACTTTTAACAACGCCTATAAAGTTATTTAAAAGCTGTAAGAAAGAACCTTGTGCATCCTCTAGCAATTGATATTAAAACAGCATAAAAAAACGCGCCTATAGGCGCGTTTTTGATATAAATTAATAGGAAGAGTTAGTCTCTTGGAATACTGCCCATAAGCGCTTTTGTCTCCATAAACTCTTCCATACCATAACGCCCCCACTCTCGGCCGTTACCTGACTGCTTATACCCACCAAACGGGGCCTTTGCATCAGCGGGTGCACCATTAAGATGAACCATTCCGGTACGCATCTGAGCGGCAACCGCTTTAGCACGTTCAAGGTCAGCAGAATAAACACTACCAGAAAGGCCATAGATACTGTCGTTGGCAATGGCAATCGCTTCTTCTTCACTCTTATAAGTCATAATGCTTACAACAGGGCCAAAAATCTCTTCTCTAGCGATAGCCATTTCAGGCGTAACACCAGCAAATACTGTTGGTTGCACATAACAGCCTTTATCCAAGCCATCGGGAAGGCCTACACCACCTGCAATTAACTCCGCACCTTCATCAATACCTTTTTGAATAAGTGCTTGAACTCTCTGCCATTGAAGCTGTGAAACAACAGGTCCCATTGCAGTATCTTCAGCCATAGGATCGCCGGTACGTACCGATTGAGCAGCCGCTCGTGCAATTTCAATCGTTTCAGCCAAACGATCCTCTGGAACCAATAGACGGGTTTGAGCATTACAAGATTGACCTGTATTACCCATTACTCCTTTAACACTGCGTTTTATCACTTTCGCAAAATCAGCATCGTCTAGAATAATATTGGCAGATTTACCACCCAACTCTAGGGACACTTTCTTCAAATTTTCAGCAGCAGCAATTGAAACTAGCTTGCCCGCTTCCGTAGAACCCGTAAAGGAGATTAAATCTAATTTAGGATGTGCACTTAAGGCTGCGCCAACAACAGGACCGTCACCATCGACAAGGTTGAAAACACCCGCTGGGACACCTGCTTCATCAAGAATTTCAGCAAAGATATGCGCGGTACGAGGAGCAACTTCACTTGGTTTCAACACCATTGTGCAGCCCGCAGCGATAGCTGGTGCGACTTTACAAGTGATCTGATTCAACGGCCAGTTCCACGGAGTGATCATACCGCAAACACCTATAGGCTCTTTAACAACCGTCGTCGATCCCATCACTTCATTAAAATCGGTCTTTTTCAAAACACTTAACGCCACTTTAATGTGACCAAGGCCAGCCATTACCTGAGCCTGACGAGAGAAGCCAATTGGTGCCCCCATCTCTTCAGTCGTTGCAATCGCCAGCTCTTCAGCTCGTGCAGCGTAGCACTCAACAATACGTTCCAACAGAGCAATACGTTCAGCCTTATCGGTCTTACTAAAAGACTCAAAAGCCAAGACAGCAGCATCAACTGCAGTATCCACATCGACCTGAGTACCCAGACATATCTGAGAGACAACTTCATCTGTCGCAGGATTAAAAACATCGAGTACTTCAGAGCCATTAGGCTCGACCCATTGACCGTTGATATAAAACTTCTTCAGATTATGCATAAGACTTAAAATCCTATAAATACGTTAACGCTAATAATAAGGGAATACCTTTACATATATAGCACTATAAGGCCAATACAATTGCGACACAAACCTTACCTAACTTGAGTGCATAAAAAAGCCGCTAGATAGCGGCTAATTTTAGAACGATAAATTAGGTGAAGTTTATAAACCCAATATGGCAGCTAATAAACCGATGAGGCCACCAAAAACACCACCCCATACCACTAACCAACCTAGATGCTCTTTAATCATCCGCTGGATAATCTCTTTCACAAGTTGTGGCGTTAATTCATTTAAGCGCTGCTGAACAATTGATTCAACTTTCACTCTCATTTCAGCCATTACATCAGGGCTTTCCAGCTCATCTCTCAGCATTTTTATAAAATGCTCATCACGAGTCATCTCCTCAATAGAAGATTTCATTTTCTCAACAAAAGGCTGTCGTAGCGGTTCCAATGCGTCAGTACCACCAACCATCGCCAACATCCCCCCAAATGAGGATGCCTGAATCACCTCAATCAAAGAATCAAACGTAGGTGAAAAGTCGACCTTTTCAATAACGGGAGCTAAATGCAGGTCTGGCTGCTGACCATTATCGGAGCCTAAGAAACGCTCGATATTTTCTTCGGTGAAAAACTGCTCCATCAGAAGCGTCTTTATCCCCAACTTAAAATCTTCAAAACGTGCAGGAATAACCCCAGAGCCATATAGACCGGGTACTTTTTCAAATAGCATATGAACAGCTAACCAATTGGTTAACGCACCAGACAAGGCAAACAACCCGATTGTCAGTAATATGCCATCATCAGCAATAAAACCTGCCGCAAAAGCGCATGCGGCCAACAAATTGGTAAGTAAGCTTTTGTTCATAAAAAGGGCTCCATAAGGTTTTTCACATCATATTGAAATACATGCGTTATTAAAAGGGCCCAGCGCAAACAGAAGCCTAATCTAGGCCAAAATAATGAACACAGCGGTAGCAGTTACCCTGCTCGGTACTGAAGTATCAAGCCAATAACTTCATGATCACTGGCAACAGCAGAAAGCGATTCTTCTAGCGTACGGCGCTGAGGGAGAGGAATATTAAATTTATCTCGAAGTAACTGTTTAACTTCAATATCTGATGCAGGATCAATTGCTTTACCCGCAAAGATATTGATGCGTTCTAAAATGAAAGATTTATCCATTAATTTTCAAGTTCACTTAGTCAAATAGGGACTTAATTAATCATTGCACGAAACTGATTGCAGGCATGCCCTGCAGGATAGTTTTTTGCCAAAAAGATATGCATTGAATCTGCAGACATTAGCCCGGTAATACGCTTCCAAGCTTGTCGCTTTGACTGGTATTCAGTCGTTAAAGGCTCATAACAAGCCCATTGATCATAGTCCATACCTTCGAACTTTGATACACATAGATTATCACTAAGATTTCGTAGCATGAGAATCACTCCATTGACGCTTTAATTACCAACTTCTATCGCCAAGTTACCATAATAAAAAATACTAACATTTCGGCTAAAACTGAAAAAACTACATAAAGCTAAGAAGCAAAGAGGAATTAAGCTATAAACAGAGAGGCAGTTACTGACAGGTATTTTTCGTGTGAAGACGTATAAAGATAAAAATTAAAGCTAATTTAGATAAAAAGAGCATGAATTTATCATGCTCTCCTCAATTTTAATTCTCTCGAATTAAAATAAATATTCTGTCTTATACAGGGCGAATGTTTTCAGCCTGTGGGCCTTTCTGGCCTTGAGTAACAGAGAACTCAACCTGCTGGCCTTCAGCAAGAGTTTTGAAGCCATCACCCTGGATTGCAGAGAAATGAGCAAAAACGTCTGGACCAGACTGCTGCTCGATGAAACCAAAACCTTTCTCTTCGTTAAACCACTTAACAGTACCAGTTGTAGTATTAGACATGTTCGTATCCTATTTTTTAATAAATAATTGACTCATGATTGAGCCGTTTGGCGCGATTTTTTACTTTTACTTATGAAAAACAGGACGAGGAATTCAAGAAACACTTCGAAATGGTTGTGCATAAATAGCGGATAAATATCAAGCTGAACGAATAATATACAACCCATTGAGTAATGTCAAAGACTATTACTTCTAATTAGCGATCTAGAACATACAAATTTAATAAGGTACGAACATATAGGGGATTATATGGAGATAGGACAAGCGTTCGAAAAACTGTTTATATATGCAGGCAGCCATGCACAGTTCACACCAAATACACGTTCGATTGGCCTATATTACAATGACCCAAAATCTACAGATATTAATAAATTACGTTCCACTGCGTGCATTACGATAGATAAGGCTCTTTCAGACAAAGAAGCGCATACTCCCTATGCACTCTTTATCCCTGCGGAAAAGTGCGCAACAGTACTATTTAATGGCTCTTATGCTGAACTTTAAATACCTTACAATTGGTTCTTCGGTCAATGGCTGCCGAATAGCGGCCTAGAGGCAGCAGACTTTCCTCCTTTTGAGGAATATCTTAACGATCCAAGAACTACACCTCCTCAAGAACTACTGACAAGAATAGACTACCTGCTAGTTTAAAACGGCGGAATTTGGTGGGAGAAATGCCTACCAACCACTTTTGGCTCTCCATAGATAATATTTCACAATAAAGCTATCACACTAGCCTATACTAACTTGTATCGATCCAAGGATTGGGACTCATTCAGCAATTCTGGAGTACGACATGTTATCAATTATATTGCGCGGGATGCTCTTATTCTTTCTAAGTTTTTCTACGTCAATTTTGGCCGATAACAATAATAAATTCATTATTTACAGCTATCATCAAGCTCCCCCGTTTATAACAGGCGAAAAAACAGGCCTAACCTATGATTTTGCAAACTACCTCTCTCGTAAACACAAAAATTTGAATATCGAAGTACTTGTCCTTCCACGAAAGAGGCTTGATCGAATTCTAAGCGTGTCACCTCAAAATATAATTATCCCTTGGGTCTCGCCCAAATGGTTTTCATCAATAATTACAGATCAATTCGAATGGTCTACTGAAATAATGCCCGACGCCAGCATCTACATCTGGAAAAACCATACCCCTCACGAATTCTACAAACCACAAGATTTAATTGGGTTTAATTTAGGTGGCATAAGAGGGTATAGATACCTGAATGTTGATCCTTTAGTAAGAAACAGGCAAATCCTAAGAAGTGACTCCAATAACGAAAAACAACTCCTTCAGATGCTCCTTCAAAAAAGGGTCGATGTGGGCATCATCCCCTTTAGTGCCGCCCAATACCTGATTCAGGAATTTAGCTACGAGGATGCATTTAACCTCAGTAGCCATCATCAATTTTCTCGCCAGTTAATGGTTAGAAGCCAATCAGAATCAATGAATGACAGTCTCATGAATACGGTTTCAAACATGAAAACAGACCAGAGCTGGCAACTCATCATGCAAAAATATGGATTGATTACTCATCCGGAAACGCTAAAGCAGGCAACTCGCTGAATACTGCTTCCCTCGCGTGTTACAAAATACTCAAAATAGCTTCAGCACTACTCACTTCAAATTGCTTTGGTTCCTCAATATGCAGATCCGTAACTACACCATCATCGATGACCATGGCATAACGTTTAGAACGGATGCCACCAAAAGAACCACTGTCCATCTCTAAACCCATTGCGGTCGTCAGGCCTGCTCCACCATCTGCGATCATCGTAATCTGCTCAGCATTTTGCATATCAGCCCACGCCTTCATTACAAAAGCATCATTAACTGAAAGGCAGGCAATCATATCTATCCCTTTAGCTAAAATTTCATCAGCCTTAATGATGAAGCCTGGCAGATGGGAAGCAGAGCACGTCGGTGTAAACGCACCTGGTAATGCAAAAAGAACAACTTTTTTCCCCGCCATTAATTGATCAGCTTCAATTGATGACGTTTCGCCTGCACGAACACTGCTAATGCTCACGGATGGAATTTTATCGCCTACTTTAATCATAACCTGGCCCCAAAATAGAAGTGAATTAACTGTAGCATGTGAATACTCAAACCGTATTTTTTATAAAATAAAAAAGACCCTCAATACAATTTAAATACTCATTTTCCCAATAAAAACGCCTATAATGCGCTTAAGAGATAACTCTTACACTAAAGATAATTAAGGTAGCACAATGAATCGTAAGAAAAAGATTTTTCAAATTCTTAAAAAACGTGCAAAACAAGCCAATGCAAAGCGTGCACCGCAGAGCAATAAGCCCCGCTACATAGCAAAAGCAGACAGAGAACAAATGAGTAGCGACGATGGGACAAGCACATCAACGGCAGAGAGCAATTCGTAGCCTCTACCCTGCTTACAGACACAATCCAAATTACACCGAACAACTATTATGAATAAGCTGCAAGGCACTAGCCTTCGCCTTTAAAGCCGCCTCTTTATCCCCTTGAACATGAGCCAAGGTAATGGCACCTTCTTTTAATAAGTGCACTGCATCCAATAACAACTTGGTCGTATTTTCATGCAAGCCCAAGGTGTCTAGTTGAGTCTTGATTAGCATCTTAACTCTCGACTTATGCGCTTTACACTGTTTGTGAATTTGGCACGTTGTATTACCGTATTCACCACTCACATTAATAAAAAAGCATCCCGCAAACGGCTGCAGTTCGTCTACTCGATCATTGAACCAATCATCCAGCGCATCGAACAGCGCTTCGATTCTTGCAGCACCACAGTCAGCTTGATTAAGCCTTCTAGCTAGCCAATCATAAAAACAATCATCTCGATACTTAAGCGTCGCAATAACCAGCTCATCTTTACTCGTAAAATGATGGTAAAGCGTTTTTTTTGCGACACCTGAGTACTGCAGTATTTCATTAATACCTACGGCATGAATCCCTTTCGTATAAAAAAGCTCAAACGCCCGGGTGATTAATAAATTCCGCTTGGATTCCACAGAAAATATTTCCTTGAAAGTGAGTTGTAAAAGGAACACTCAGATCTTGACACAAGTAGACCAAACTGTCTACCATTCACTGGTAGACCGACCTGTCTACTCATTGTTTTATCACGATGAAGATATAAAAGGAGAAAGTTATGTTTAATTTTATGAATAAATTAAAAGGCGATGGCGCAACGCTGCCTCCCATTCCAAGCAAACAAGCTCTCCTCACTGCTTGGCTAGGGGGATTCTTAACAATAGCGGTGATTGCAGGGCTTGCTCAAAGCTTAGAAATCACACTGATATTGGGTTCATTTGGAGCCTCTTGTGTACTCGTTTTTGGTTTTCCAGATGCTCCCTTCTCCCAACCAAGAAACGTAATCGCGGGTCACTTCTTAAGCTCACTAGTGGGGTTATGCTTCTTGGCATTATGTGGGGCCACCTGGTGGGCAGTCGCTCTAGCCGTTGCTACGGCCATCGTATTGATGATGGCAACAAGAACCACACACCCACCAGCAGGTTCTAATCCCGTTATCGTATTTATGATCCAACCATCATGGGACTTTTTACTCTTTCCTACTCTCAGCGGTGCTGTACTTATTGTAGGGGTAGCATTGATCTATCTAAATATCAGTCGTCAAACAAACTATCCAAAATACTGGTAAGCCTTACTTCATTGAAAAACTTAACTAATCTAAATCACAATATTTGATGGTATCTACCGAATCTGAAGTAGCACCACTTTATTGAGCGTTATAGCCATACGCTTGTGTTCCCCAAAGCGGGACAGTGGATAAGCTATGTTTATAGCTTCCCGAAGTTTCTTTCGTTGAATACGATACATACATCAAGGTTTGAGATTGAGCATCTAAAATACGACGTATTTTTAGAGATTTGAAAAGAATACTTTTCGATTTTTTAAACACAACCTCACCCGACTTTGATTTATCGATCTGCTTGATCATATCAGGGCTAATCTCCCCAGTTTGGCGACAAGCAATAGAGCCATCACTAGGGTCAGCAAAATCTAAATCAGCTTCGATACTAGCTATATGACACGTAACGCCTGTCACGATAGGATCGACCAGCACGCTGATTTTTATGTCCTTTGTCGTCAACAAACCTAAAGACACATCGCCTACTTCATCATCGCTACAACCCGACAATAATACTAATGACGCAATAACGACTAAATATCTCTTACCGCGAATACCCAATTTAGCAAACATGATTCAATCCATCTTAGTTAAGCACTGTGTGTTTTTTTATTGGCGAACGCCGTATAGGATTATGAGAGAACGATATTGTAATCACAATAACCTCAAAACCGTCCCATCGGTTTTGATGATGGAGTGGAAGAATGAGCAACTGGTTTTGCATAAATATGGGTGACGGTATGTTTGCTGATCAACCTCTTGAAATGCTACAAAAACAGTTTGAACAATACATTGAACAAGAAGGTAACAGCCAACTGATGGCAGCATTCTTTCGCCATGAATCCGAAGGAAGTCTACACTGTAGCGTCAAAGTCTACTTAACCCCTAGCGCTGTTGATTTCGCCAATGCTCGCAACGCATCCTCATGCATGAAGCCCGGGCCTGAAGGTTTAAGCCTGCTCTCTGGCTCTATAGATGTTTGGCAAGAACAGTTCCCTCACTATCACTACTAGGATCTCACATGGACTTCACACAAGCGCAAGAATACTGCCTTTCCCGCCCAGAAGCGTCGATAGATTACCCCTTTGGCCCTGATGTCGCGGTATTCAAAATTAAAAATAAGATGTTTGGCCTATTAAGTACGAGTGGACCCAAAGGAAAGGAGCTGGGCCCCAACTATGCAGGTCATGCTTTTATAAATCTCAAATGCGATCCAGAAGAAGCCTCAATGCTAAGAGATATATTCCCTGAAGTATTACCTGGCTACCATATGTCTAAGAAACACTGGAATAGCGTCGTACTTGTCGACTCTATGCCTGAGAAAGAGATAGAACGATTGATAGATCGCTCTTACGGGTTAGTTGTAAAAGGACTTAAAAAAGCAGAAAGGCTCCAGCTAGAACTGCACTACCCTTTGGAAGAACTTTATAAATAGGTAACTAAGGACGATATAGGTGCCAACCTTTAAGCTGCACCATCGCGTCTGTTTCGATTCAGCAAAAACCAAAAATTTAACCCTATCATCAGTCCAACAAAAGAGAATAACTGAAATGTTTGATAAAACCCCACTGATCCTGCCATCTCTGCCGCAGGCCAAATTAGTAACATAGGAATATCTGCGACAAACACGCCCCCTAATGTCAGTGTAAAAAAGTTCACTCTTCTTTTTTTAACCAGTAATCGGTAGAAGCGATAACCAATAAAAAACATATACACATAGGCGACCGCTAAACTTGCGATAGACATCCCAATAAATAAACCAACAAACGTCAAAATACCCTGATCAAAATTAAAACCAGCAAGGTCTGCATAAAACGCAAATATCACAAAAGCGAAGGGAGTTATCAAAGGGGCTAAAGCTAAAGCTCTGCTTTCATTATTCATTCGCTTCCAGATCTCATCATTTAATTAGTAGAGATTTTAGTAGGAATAAAAGAGGAAAGACTTGAGGAAAATTAAGTTGAAGCGTTTTTCTACTAGGCATTCCCCTCCTAATCACCGATTTCGATAAATTAGGAAGAGAATTTAGTATATTGAGAGCCCCGTATATTGAGA
>Ga0193952_1000956_pt1 | contig 11403 bp, 2 predicted proteins | sample BB_3_MG_FD_140368 | JGI IMG/M metagenome (GOLD analysis project Ga0193952, IMG submission 140368) | Microbial mat bacterial communities from the Broadkill River, Lewes, Delaware, United States - BB_3_MG | ecosystem: Environmental > Aquatic > Freshwater > River > Microbial mats | place: USA... | reverse complement strand
CCTTTTTTGAGTCCATTCCTGAGTTTGTAGTTCATTATTCTTAAAACGAATAACATCCTGTACCCAACTTTTAAGCAGGAATTTTTGAACTTTCGAGTTGTAAGTTAGTAGGATATAGTCTTCTATTAAGCGTGGAGCATCCTGGTTATCATCCTGTACGTTTAATTCAATAAAAATGTACAGACTATCTTTGGCTGGAATATAAACTTGCCTTGCCGTATTGCCCTCTGCACCATTGATATTTAGCGTATAACCTTCTGTGTTGTTTTCAAGAGCAATTTTATCAAGATAGATGGCTTTTGAAGAGGGATTGTATATTTTTAATTGTTTGGTAGTTGATGGCAGACCTGAAAAAATTGTGTCAAACGTTATGCTGTCATTTGAGAAATTTAATAAAAAATTAGGGTCGTGGTTAAACTCTTCCTGATTATCACAAGTAGCAAAAAGGAAAATAAATGAAAAAAAGATTAATGAGGATAAAAGTCGTCTCATTTTGTCGAAATTTAAACGAATAAATGACTTTCGTTAGAAGAACATAAAATTATTGGTTTTCTTTTGTCTGATTTTCCGACGTGTTTTAGCCGCTTCATTTCTGTTACGTCTCATTATATCACGAATCATTGTTTTGGGCACGTCCAAATTAATTCCAAAAGTAATTTCATGGGTTCCATTACTGTTTTGAGCAAGTAGATTATTAGAATAATAGTCATATGAATAGCCCAAATAATATTTAGCAAAATTGACCCCCAACATCCCAACAAATTGCTCATTGCTTCTATATGATAAAGCCAACCAAAAGCTTCGTACATATAATTTTGCCGTCAGGTCAATATAATTTTCTGAGTCAATTGTTCTACGCACAATAGCAGAGGGTTCCAGTGCAACCTGATTGTTAATATTGAAGGTATAACCTGCAGTAAAATAATAATGTCTCAACATGATATCGTTCTTGAAACCAGCATCTCCCATTTTAACTGATGATTCAAACAAATGAGCAATTGACGTTCCAATAAAATATTTGTCGTTGTACAAATAAATACCAAAGTTGGCATCGGGTATATAGGAAACAAGATCGGCACCTGTATTTAATGGATCTCCGGGTGGATAATAATTGTGATCAAACTTGTATTGATAAAAAACACCACCTAAACCAAATGATAGGCGAGTTCCTCTTTTCCCATAATACTGTCTGTTAAGCTCCAAATGATAAGCATATGAGAGTTGAATCCCAGTTCGGGAAAAAGCGGCATTTTTATCATTAAAGATATAAGCTCCCATACCTACGCCCTTTTGATTAGTTCTTCTTGCTAAAGGATTACCTACAGCATCACAAGTTGAACACCTGTCACCAAAATTTCGGTGGATACTCAAAGCTTGCGTTTCGGGAGCACCATCAATTCCTGCCCATTGTTGACGTATGGTCAGTCGTACAGGTGTATAAATACGTGATCCAGCCATGGCTGGATTTAATAAAAATCCATTCTCGACATATTGGCTATACAAAGGGAGTTGTTGTGCCTTTGCTGAAATATGTAGTGTAAATATGAATATTAGACTTATAAAAATGTTTCTCATTATAATATGTAAGAGGCTTAAGGGTCGATTAATTGTTTTTAACGAATAATGGTTACTGTACCTATTAGTGGTTTGGAATCATCAGCTTCAATGGCATAATAATACGAACCAATTGGTAGGTGCGAATTTTTATTTGTTCCCGTCCACGGATTGCCTTTATATTCATTTCCTGTGCCAGAGAATACATAAACTGTTGTTCCCAAACGGTCATATATGACAATTTTAAGACGTTGGATATATTCAATTCTTAAAATATCCCAATAATCATTATATCCATCTTGGTTGGGAGTAAACGATTTTGGTATTTCTATGATTCTGTCATACAAATACTCTAAGTTAATGATTGTGTCTATCGAACACGAATTTTGATCAGAGAGAGTTAATTTATATTTTCCCCGGTCTAAATTGTCAATTTTCAGATCAGTTTCTGATAACATAGACCACATGTCTGCACCTTTTTCTATTTCCCAAGTCGTGGTATAGTTAGGTATTCCACCAAAAACTTTTGAGAAGATTGCGCCATCATTAGCACCTTCAACTGTTGGTCGGTTTGCCTCAGCCCTTAATAATAATTCTTCAGGTTCCTGAATTAAGACACTTGCAGTATCCTGACAATTATTTTTATCTGTAACGATTAGTTCATACTTTTTAGGACGTAAATTACTGATGACTTGTGTTGTTTCGCCATTTGACCAGTTAAAATTATAAGGAATAGATCCTCCACTTACAGTTGCTGTAGCTTCTCCATTATTTAGGCCGTAACATCTCACATCATTAAAGGTATTTATTTCTGCAATAAGTGAGTCGGGTTGAGTTAATTCAACAGTACCGTCGAATATGCAGTTTTCGTTGTCGACTACAGTATAAGAATAAGTTCCTATCCTTAAATTGTAGATGTTCTTCGTTATAGCTCCTGTATTCCAGTTTATCGTATATGGAACGGCTCCGGAAGTAATATCCAGTTCAACTTCACCATTTTTATCGCCGTAACATAGAGGTTCTACTATGCTGGAAACACCTAAAAATTCTTCAGGACTTTCGATCTCAAAAGTATATACGTCAGATGAGCAGTTTTGAGAATCGCTTATTTTTACAGTATATGAACCTGTACTTAAATCAGCTTGGTCTTCCAAATTAATTCTGCCTGGATCAACACCAGTCCACTCGTATGTATAATTTGGGGTACCACCCTTAGGATAAATATTGATAGAGCCATCTGTCCTCCCAAAGCAGGAGATGTTATCAACCCCATACTCAATTTCAACAAGATCTGGTTCTGAAACTTCTTGTTCAAAGATGATGACTTCATTTGTTACATTATCAGTAACGGCTAGTGTGTAGTAGCCTGCTTTTAGATTCTCAATTTTAGATGTATTGGAAGCTGTTAAATTAATTGTATTCTTATAATGATTATCTGCTTCCCATGATAAAGTGTAATCGCCACTACCATCTTCAATAATAACCTCTATTGAACCTTCGTCACCACCATGACAGATAGGTGTTGTTTTAGAAACTAAAGAAACAACCATTTTTTCAGGTTCATAGATTCGGGTTTCGGTAATATCCCGACATTCATTGGCATCAAGAACTTCAATGATATAAACTCCATGTTCTAGAAAGTCAATGGTATAAATACCTGCCTGATTATTAATTGATTTTTTAGAATATTCATGGGGACCAGATATAAAGATAGTATAAGGTGGTGTACCACCTGTCGCAGTCGCAGTAATGGTTCCATCACGTAAGCCCATTTCAGTAATATCTGTATGTGTTTGGCTGATAGAGACTGCATCAGGTTGGTTGATGGTTACTGTATTTGAAAGGATACAACCTCTAGCATCAGTTATAGTATAATCGTAATTGCCTTTCGCCAAATCGTAAATTTTATCTGAATGAGAAAATAAACCTCTGTCACCTGTCCAGAATATAGAATAAGGTTTAGTTCCACCAGAGATATCCAGTTCAATGCTTCCATTGGGTTCATTGAAACAAGCTACATCATTAGGATTTGAAGTTGCTGTTAAAGGTACAGGTTCTAAAATTATTGTTTGATCTGTTGCACTCTGTCCAGCAGATTGAACGGTTAAGGTATAGGTCCCCGGAACAAGTGCAGAAACTGATTTTGTGTTTGCTGTAAAACCTGATGGACCTGACCATGTGTATGTATAGTTCCCGTCACCACCGATCGCAGTAGCATTCAGAGCACCATCATTATAGCCAGTACAGGAAACATCCTCCTGATCGATAATTTGAGCAATTAAAAGATTGCCTTCGGGTAGCATTATGTCTTTGGTGATGCTACCACAAGAGCTTTCATCGGTTATCGTTACTGTGTAAAGTCCACCTTCAAGGTTTTCAAAAAGTGCCTTGTCTTCATCGAAGAAACTTGGGCTGAACTGGGAAAATCCATTGGGGCCTGTTACTGTGTAAGTATATGGAATCGTACCACCTAAAATTTCTAATCTGAAGCTACCGTCATTGGCTCCAAGGGCTGTGACTTCTTCTTCAATAACCAGCCCCAGCTGTAGAGGAGGGTTTTTTATAAGGCTAACAGTTTCCTCTAGGGTACATTCTTTTTTGTCTTTAAGTAGAAGTACATAGTCTCCAAAATCAAGGCCAGTATTGTTTTTAGTATAGGATCTAAAATCGTTTGGCCCGGACCAAGAAAAGGTGTAATCGTAGTTCCCTCCGTAAGGAACAATATTTATAATTCCATCTTTCAAGTCATTACACGTTGGTGATATATTATCCGAAACAACAAATCCCATCTCGATAGGTTCTTTAATTGTAATGTCTTGTAATTTGACACAAGAATTATCGTCTGTCACTTTTAGCGAGTATGTATTGGCTGCTAAATCGTTGAATTGTCCGGTTGAATTTGTCGTGGCGTCTAAAGTGTATGTGTAGGGAGCAGTTCCTTTATCGGCTTCAACAAATATCTCACCTGAAGACTCTCCAAAGCAATTGGCATCTTTGACGTTAATATCGCTTAAAACAATTTCTTCGGGTTCAATTAATTCGAAAGGACTCGTGTAAACACAGTTATTGGCATCTGTCACTTCGATTGTATAGGTTGCTCCTTCTAAATCGGAAATGGTAGTGCTAGTTGAACTATAACCATTGCTACCTGTCCAGTTGATATTGTATGGGGCAACACCACCCTTGATCTGTGGATCAATAGTCCCATTTTTATCACCAGCACATAATAATCCGGATGAGGCAAAATCGAATGTAATTTCTTCAGGAGAAAGAATTTCAACGCTTTCTTCTGTCGACTTACAATTATTACCATCTTGTACGTGAACGAGATATTCATCGGCGGATAAACCTGTATTGTTGGCTGATGCCAGATTGTCATCTAAATAATAGCTTAATGTTCCAGTTCCGCCCGTAGCATCAATATTAATCTCACCATCTGAAACATTAAAGCATTTTAAATCTTTTTTAGTGATGTTATTAATAAACATCTCATAGGCATTAAAGATGTCAACAGAGCTTGTCTGGTCACAACCTTTTTCATCTTTTACCTGAACAAAATATTTACCAGGAGCTAATTTTGATGCTAAACTTTCATTTGTTCCTATCGGTGATGAAGCATCTACAGTGTTTCCCGTTTCATCTTTCCAAAAGAATGTATAAGGAGCATTACCATTTTGTGCAACAGCCTTAATAAATCCATCTGAATTACCATAACACTGTACGTTAGTTGTGGTGAATTCGATGACAATGTTTGAAGTTGTGTTCATAACCACTTCGATGGTAGAGTAAAGTAAACACGGATCTCCATTGGGGTTGTTATAATTGATTTCGACTCGATAGAACCCACTTTCATTTACAACAATTGTGGCTGAAGTTTCCCCATCTAAATTATTGAAATCTGGATCAGTTGGACCTTTAAATGCCCACTTGAATGTTGTTCTATCGTTAATTGGGAAGTAGGTGACGTGATCGAGACTTGCCGAGCTGCTACACCATTCCTCACGAACAGGTAGTGTTTCTTTAAATTTATCTTGTTCATCGTCATCATCCGCAGGAGTATCTAGCCATCCTTGCGTACTGTTATCTACATTAATGAATTTTCCGATAACTCTATGAGGGACATTCGCATCAGTCATTTTAATATCCTCTAATGAAGCATGATAAATGAATTGTTGTTTGGTTGAATTAATGAATGCGAGCTGTCCGTCTACACTAGATTTTAAGTAGATTAATGAACAGTTAACACCTTCCATTATTAAATCATTGGTTAGGTTGATTGTTCTGCCAGCCTGAATTGTGTTTTCGCCATAGCCTAAGGTAAACTCCAGATTGTAAATTGTATGATCTCCAAAGATTTGCCCCTGTTCACCGAATATAACCGTTTTAAATTCACCTTTACCTGTTTCAAAACCATTTCCATTAATGTCAATTTCGCCATAACCATCGAATATGGCATCACCGAATTTGACATCGTTTGAGCTCTCGCAGTAGATTCCTCCTTTTTTTGGAAAGTATAATTCTGAGTTTACTGCAGTGAATTCTAAAGGTGAGCCGATAAAAATCATACTCCATGATTTAAATTTTTCTGCATTCACTGTCACAATTGATCCTGAAATATCTAATTTTCTACTGGCAAGAGGAGAAGGGTTTATTGAAGAAAAACTGTTGATTGAAAGATTGTAAGATCTCATCTCGCTTGGATTCTTATCATTACAGCATAAAGATCCATTGTCAAGAAATAAATCGCCTGTAGTTGATAAGTCGTTTTGAAGAATCCAAGATTGGTCTTGTCCATCAAAGTAGATATCACCATCCAGCGTTTTTCCCGCAAAATCAATTGGTTTATCTGCTGTTAGACCATCTCCCTTAAATTTTAAATCGCCAGACATCTCAAGCGTCATATTTTGACTAAAATCGAGGAATCCGTGAACATCCAGTTGATTTTGAACTTTAAAAATTGAAGAGGGATCGACAGCATCAGTCCAGGTTATATTGTGACATCGGGCATCGGAGTTGATGAGTACGGTTTTACTACCTAAAAATGATTTGTCATCGAAAAAAACATTGTCAAGTTCGGTAGGGACACAACCCTCAGATACTCCACCAGAGGTTTTACTCCAGTTTAGATGGTTAGACCATTCATCATTTAAACCATTACCCACCCAGTATAAATCAATTGCTGTAACAGGGTTTACAGTCCAGTTGGTAACGTTGGTGTTTTCAAGTGAATTATTTGCAATATAGGCCACACTTGAACCGACACCATTAATATCTGTGAGTTCAGTAAAGTTGACATTAACACTGGTTTTTACTTCAAGATTTGCTTGTTTGCCACTCTTACTTCCTCGAATATTGATAGGAAAATTACATGATCCTAAAGCTGTAAATTCTTCAATAGGAAATGTGACATTAGATTCAAATTCAAACGTGTTGGGTTTTGTTCCTTTGTTAAGGGTTAGTTTCCCAATGTCTAAAGTCCCATTTAATTCACCTCCTTGTTCGTAGGTTAAATCATTGATTCGGGTTAAGAGAAGTTGAGAGCTGAAACTACCTTCATTATTGAAACGAATTTTATTAAAAGTGGCATTACTAGTCATTTGCCCTCCTATAACAAAAGCCTTTTCACTCTCAATAATGATTTCACTTTCGTCTGATAAGAGTGTTAGTGTTTGTGGATTGAAAAGACCTGCCACATCTATATTTACTGAGAAGCTATTCTCATACCCAAGAACGGTAAATTGTGAGTTTCGAATATCCAGTGTTCTTATTTTACCAGCAGAAGTCAAGTCAGATGACTCGAAATAATTACATGAAACATTAAAACCAGCAGTTATAAAATCCCCATTGTCCAGAATTAAATTTCCATCGACTTCCAAATTATTAGCTAATGTCCATTCTCCATTTATACCATCGAATGTAACATCTTTAGGAAAAATAAAATCGTGAAGAATGAGTGTATTCCCTTTTTCAGTAGATCGAAAGTAGAAATCAACATCAGGTAAATCAACTGTAAGGTTTTCGTTGAGGATAAATGAGCCATATACATACACACTTGAGATATCTATAGCTCCCATCTGGAAGATAGGTGACGTGCTTTCTGATCCTCTCCAATCCATTGTTCGACATCGGATATCACCACTACCAGTGGAAACGACCTGATTTTTGCCAGAGAAAGAATTGATGTCAAAATAAACATTATCAAGAGCGGTAGGGACACAAGCCCCTGGTGAACCTCCAGATGTTTCTGACCAATGATTAGGATCATCCCAGGTACCCGAACCTCCAACCCAGTATAAGTTTCTTGTTGCAGGTGCTGTTGCAAATGTCCAACCCTCATTATGGCCTAGGTCTATTGAATTATTAGCCGTAAATGTCGCTGCCGGCGTTGCAAATACATCAATTAAATTGACTTGAGTTACACTAATTGGATTCCCATTTTTACTGTTGAAAGTTGTTTCTGATCCTGCTGATAAACTCGAAATGTCAATGGTTCCTTCACAGGCACCAATGGCAGCTAAATCGCCAATATTATAGATTTCCCCCTCTGTAAACTTATAGGTTTTACCTTGATTTAAGATTAGGCTTTCAACATCGAAGCCTCTATACAGAAAGTTGGCATTTGATTTTAAATCAATTTGATTGAAGGATACGGCCTCGTCACGTATTGAGAAAAGAGCAGTCCCGGTTTCTTGATCAAAAGTAATGTTATTAAACGCTACCACTTCTGTTCCATTTGTAACTTCTACTTTTCCATTTTCACCAACAATAATTTCTGAAGTTCCGGCATCAAAGTTTAGATCCCCAGGTGTTAGAAAGATCCCTTTCAGATTAAGTGTTGATGCGTCAAGTTGTAATGTTCTAACATCACTGAAATTTGAATAAAGTTCATCACAGGTAATGCTATAACTATTTGAAATAAGTTTGCCTCGTTCTAATTTAATATCTCCTGACGTTTCAAAATCACTGGCAATGGTCCAGGAGCCTGCAGACCAGGTATTGTCTTCCTGTATCGTTCCTTCAAAAACAACATCGTTTGATAAGATAACCTGGTCAAGGTTAATGGTGACGTCGTTTTCAGATTTAAAGTAAATGATACCATTATAAGTGAATGATGCTGATGGCAGGCTTGAGAAATCGAGGTTCCCGTATATATGAAAATCACTATTACCGTCAAATTTTAGTGTAGCGGCATTGGTCCATGTTACGTTATTACATTCAGGCACACGGATTCCGTTTAAAGTAATTGTAGTGCTTCCACCAGGAGTAATATCACTTGCATTAAAGAAAACGTTATCCAGACGCGTTGGGACACATTCCGGATTCCAGTTTTTGGGATTAAACCAGTCAGAGTCTTCGGTACCTTTCCAGGTGAAGTCTTCACTTGATCCTTTGGGGATAATATTCCAACCCGAGTAGTTCGAAATACCAAAAGAGCTGTAAGCATTCAAACCACCTACACTTCCTGTGACTTCGAGGTCGGTAATCTGAACATTGCTGATTCGATCAGAATTGACATCTGATATAATGGTCGAGATACCGCCATTACCTGTTAGATAAATAAATTCGGAGCAGGACCCTTCCGCAATGAAGCCATCCTTATTCAAAATCTTTTGTTTGCTACCTGCTTCAAAAAGATAGGTTTTTCCAGCAGATAAAATGAATGAGTCATAATTATGGTCTCCAGAGATATTTGCTCCAGCAAAAAAATGCAATTCTTTAAAATTAACCGGTGCGCTACTTGCATTGATTAGGTTGGCCTTTTCTCTTGGATCGATAAAATGAACCTTATTATAGCTTATTGTTGAAATGTGATTGTTATAAAATCCGGCTGTTTGCTGAATGAGTTCAATTAAATAATCACTGTTGGGAATGGAAAAGTGACTCCCTTCAATATCCCATGTTTTATAAAAAATTCCGTTTAATCTTACAGTTGAGGTTCCTAAATCCAAACTGCGATTTGAATCGCCTATTGATATGAATTGATTTAGTTCGAGATTATTGTTGTTAGAAGTGATTGTACCTGATTCTAAATATAAAGCATGATCAGGAATCTTAAGTTCGGTTAAAAGTTGCCAGTTTCCGTTTCCTGAAAAGTAAACATCGCCTTTAAAGTTATTGAGTATCGAAATGGTGTGATTGGCATCTCCCTCAAAGCGGCAGTTTCCAAGTAGATTCCATACAGCACTACCAGCATCCAGCGAACCAAATATATTCAGTGTTGCCGATCCCGATAGGTTGACATCATTTGAAAGACTTAAGTCGTTGCATTCAGCTTCGGCATCAATTTCAACATTAAAACTACCATTAATAGTAGCATTGTCAATTCGAGAGGGAACACAATTTCCATCCCAGTTGGCGGCTGTATTCCATTTATTATCTGTTCCTCCTATCCAACTATAGTTTTGGGGAAGAGGAGAGGTAATATTCCACCCCGTGTTTCCCCCCAGATTGAATGAGCTTGGGGCGTTGAAAGGAGCGGCTGTTCCTGAGGCAATAATATTTTTAATCTTCAGGAAATCAAACGAAGTCGTATTTGCAATAAGAGTTCCACTTCCATCCACGCCGGAAATGCTGATATGTTGGCTACAGCTTCCTTCTGCCGTAAATAAATTTTGAATGGTTTGATCTCCGCCACTATAAATCTGGTAACTATTTCCTTTAGTGAAGATTAGATTCTGAAATTGATTTGATCCTTTTAAGCTTCCTCCTGCCAGAAATTCAACTTGGTTAAAATTGACTTTTAAAGCTTCGTTGTATACCCCGGCTCCGTTCTTTTGAAATTCAACATCGTATAAGTTGATTGTTGAACTGCCTGAGATATCTATGCTTGCACCTGTTCCTGTTGCTGTAATTTTTGAATTTCCCGCATTAAGATTTAGGTTGTCGGTATTGATTTTAAGAACTGAAGCTCCTGATTCAGTTAGTATGATATTGGAGTTGTTAAAGTTCCATGTTTTGGATATGGGCTTATCTGCAATGATTTGAGCACAGGTGATATCCGCTTCAAAACTTAAATTTCCTTGTTCAAAATAGATAATATGGTTTTGTACAAAAAGTGGTGTTTTGATGATCCATCCTCCATTCTTAGTGAAGTAAATATCCTCGTTATAAGTATGTCCTGCAAAGTCGATTTCGTTATTAGGTGTGGACGCACTAAAATATAAGGGCTTTAATAAATCCAAAAGCATATTGGTGCCAAGCTTTAGTCCTCCATATATCGTTAAGAAATGAGCGGGATCATTATCGGCTTTAAGGGTCGGTAAATTTGTCACTTTTGACCAATCCATATTCGCACACTTGGCCACATCATTGATGATTACTTCAGCACCCGGAACCGGGAACGAGTTTTCATCAAAGAAAACATTATCGCTGAAATTTGGGACAGCTGCGTCCGGATTGATTTGACCACCAGGTTGATCACTCCAGTGTTGAATTTCATTCCAGTTTCCGGAACCTCCAATCCAATAAAAATCTTTTGCGTTAACAACATTCGAAAAGGACAGTAGGACAATAATATAAATTAAGCTGATTGCTTTTGTATTCATGGTGAAAATCAAAAAAGTTGCATATTATTTAATCATATAAAATCAAGAGTTGATTCCTGTTCTTAAATAATAAAAAGAGGAATAGCTGTATGTGATGTAAAAATAAGCTAATTAATTGTAAAAAGCATCAAAATCATGACTAATGGAATGTTTTGACATGTAAAAATATTTTGAGGAATTAACATATAGGTTGATTTTTGGGTTCGTGGATGAAAAAATGAGAATTCAGGTTTAAAATACTAAAAGCTGTCTAATATTTCGGCTTAATCAGGATCTTAAAATTATTAAGTATTCATTTTGTGTG
>Ga0193952_1000954_pt1 | contig 11414 bp, 8 predicted proteins | sample BB_3_MG_FD_140368 | JGI IMG/M metagenome (GOLD analysis project Ga0193952, IMG submission 140368) | Microbial mat bacterial communities from the Broadkill River, Lewes, Delaware, United States - BB_3_MG | ecosystem: Environmental > Aquatic > Freshwater > River > Microbial mats | place: USA... | reverse complement strand
TTTCAGCCTAAAATTGCACTTCACTAAAAAAAACACTAACAATCAATTAGTTAATATTTTTTATTTCATATTTTTTTCTATTTTTAGAAAAAAAATATGCTCGTGAAAATTTATGGCAGCGCCATTTTTGGTGTTGAAGCTACTACTATTACCGTTGAAGTAAACATTGATAAAGGAATTGGATACCATTTAGTTGGCTTGCCAGATAATGCAATAAAAGAAAGTAGTTATAGAATATCAGCTGCATTAAATAATAATTCCTATAAACTCCCAGGAAAAAAAATCACTATTAATATGGCTCCTGCCGATCTTCGAAAAGAAGGATCAGCATATGATTTAACACTTGCCATCGGAATTTTAGCTGCTTCAAATCAAATAAAATCGGATAAAATAGGAGAATATCTAATAATGGGAGAACTTTCATTAGATGGTGGATTACAACCAATTAAAGGAGCACTTTCCATTGCTATAAAAGCACGAGAAGAGGGTTTTAAAGGGTTTATTCTCCCGAAACAAAATGCAAAGGAAGCTGCAATTGTTGATGGGTTAAAAGTTTTTGGGATTGAAAACATTACAGAAGCCATTAATTTTTTTGATGAAAAAACAGAATTAGAACAAACTATTATTGATACTAAAGCTGAATTTTATAAAAACTTAGATAACCCAGAATTTGATTTTGCTGATGTAAAAGGACAAGAATCTGTAAAACGTTCTATGGAAATTGCAGCAGCCGGAGGCCATAATATTATTTTAATTGGACCTCCTGGAAGTGGAAAAACGATGTTAAGTAAGCGGCTTGCCTCAATTTTACCTCCAATGACTTTACAAGAAGCTCTTGAAACTACAAAAATCCATTCAGTAGTAGGAAAAATAAAAGATTCAGGTTTGATGGGGCAACGACCATTTAGGTCACCACACCATACAATTTCAGATGTTGCTCTAGTAGGTGGAGGACAATACCCACAGCCTGGAGAAATCTCACTCTCTCATAATGGTGTTTTATTTTTAGATGAATTACCCGAATTTAAGAGATCCGTATTAGAGGTTATGCGCCAACCTTTAGAAGATCGTGAAGTAACAATTTCAAGAGCAAGATTTACGGTTACATATCCTAGTAGTTTTATGTTAGTAGCAAGTATGAATCCAAGTCCTAGTGGTTATTTTAATGATCCTGATGCACCTGTAACATCTTCACCTGCTGAAATGCAACGTTATTTAAGTAAAATATCCGGCCCTTTATTAGATCGTATTGATATCCACATTGAAGTAACACCTGTTCCATTTGAAAAATTATCAGAAGAACAATTATCTGAATCTAGTTCAGCAATAAGAAAACGAGTGACTAAAGCACGTGAAAAGCAATTTATTAGATTTTCTGAACTAGAAAATACACATTACAATGCCCAAATGACAGTAAAACATATTAGAGAGTTTTGTAATTTAAATGACGAAAGCAAAACTTTACTAAAAACAGCAATGGAACGATTAAATCTTTCTGCAAGAGCTTATGATAGAATTTTAAAAGTATCTAGAACTATAGCTGATTTAGAAGACTCTACTGATATTTCATCAAATCATATCTCTGAAGCAATTCAATATAGAAGTCTCGACAGAGAGGGGTGGTTGGGATAAACATATCCAAATATTAGTTCATTTCATTTAAAATATTAATTATTTTTACACGAAAAGAATAACTGAATGATTAAACATATTAAATTAACTATTACGGGGCGAGTGCAAGGTGTTTGGTTTAGATACAACACAAAAAAAGAAGCTGATGAATTAGGCGTTTATGGTTTTGTGAAAAATCTAACAAATGGAGATGTATATATTGAAGCTGAAGGCACTAAAGAACAGTTAGAAAAATTCGTTATTTGGTGTAATAAAGGTCCAACTCAGGCTCGTGTAGATAATGTAAACGAAAAAAATGGGAGTTTAGAACATTTTAAAAACTTTGAAATAAAATAAAATTCAAGCTAATAACTACACATATTGAATAAAGGGGAAATTTCCCCTCTTCTTTTTAGGCTTTACCCCCGCCAAACTCAATCTTTCACCATCTATCTTTGTATCAAGAAAAAGAAATAAATGTTATTATTAATTATTGGGAAATTGCAATAAAAGCCTTTCTGAAAAGAAAGGCTTTTTTGTGTTTTTTTTTAAAAATTATTTATTCAGTAGAAGATGGGAGTCGAACCCACTACCTCTTGACTGCCAGTCAAGCGCTTTAGACAGATAAGTTACATCCTAACAAATTATAAATTTCCTATTAGAACAGATAAAGTTCTTAAATAAGTTACAATTTTTTGAAGAAAAAAGACCTCTTTAAAACAATTAAGGAAGCCTTTTAAATCAGTATATTTTAACATCTGCAATAGTTAGTTTTAAGTAGCCCTCAAACCTAAACACCAATAAGAGAGTCAAGACATTTATAATATTATCAATAACATCTTATTTTCATCATCTTTTCATCCATAAAAGCTGCTACTTTTATTTCGAATAAGTAATCTTAATTTTTTACGAGAATATCTCATTTGGAACCGTCTTATTATTAATTTGTAGTTGAACAATCTTCGCTAAATGTAGTATGTGAATCTATAATCGTCCAATTTGTAGTACTCCATTCTGCATTATCAACAGTAACGCAATTTAAATCTGGATTTCCATCAATTTTAAACCAAACAAAATTAGCATTGTTTCCATTCTTTACATTCAATGAGATCAGTTTATTTTGACCACAATAAAGGTTTTTTAATTTTACATTAGTAGATAAATCTAAAGAAGTTATTCTTAAATAAGGGCAATATAAGTTCTCTAAATTAATATTTGTTGTTAAATTCAACGTTGAAATATTATTATTTCTAATATCAATCATCTCAAGAAGTGTGTTGTTTGATAAATCAATTGAAGTTAATTTATTAGTACCACAATCAAGAACCCTTAAACTTCGATGATTTGTTACATTTAAATCAGTAATGCTATTTTTCAGACAGTTAATATAGGTAAGTTTTGAATTTTTTGTTACATCTAAACTTGTTAGTTTATTTGTGTCACATTGAAACTCTTCCAAGTCTAAATTATTTGTAACATCCAAAGAAGTAAGGTTGTTTCTACCACAATCCAACTTTATTAATTCCGTGTTATTGGAAATATCAAGAATTGATAAATCATTTAAATAACATATTAAAGTTTTTAAATTAACATTTTTTGAAACATCAAGTTCTCCTAATGGATTCGAAGCACAACCTAAATTCTTTAACTTTAAATTTTTAGAAACAACTAATTTTGTTAAATTATTTCCATAACAAAAAAGTGTTGTAATATTCTCAAAGTCTTCAATACCACTCAAGTCTTCAATATTTTTCGATCTTACATCCAAATAAGTAATATTCTTAGCTGTTGAAGTCAAGATATAATCATCTAAAGGCCCTGAATCATAACCTAAGTCGATTAATGCTTGCTCGAAATTATCATCTGGAATGTAAGTCAACTGCTCATCTGAACAACCATATTCATTAACTAGTTCACCTAAACTAGTATCCGGACAATTATCAATATTATCCATTATTCCATCTCCATCAGTATCTATTTGAGAAGAAGAGCATCCATTAGCATTCACATTTTCTCCATAAGGTGTATTCGGACATAAATCTTTAGAATTAATTACTCCGTCATTATCATCATCTAACTGAGATTCAGAACATCCATTAGAATCAATTTGCACTCCATAAGGTGTTTCTGGACAATTATCAATATTATCCATTATTCCATCTCCATCAGTATCTATTTGAGATGGAGAACATCCATTTGTATTCACATTTTCTCCATTAGGTGTGTTTGGACAATCATCGTCAATATTAAATATACCATCGTTATCATCATCTTCAGGTATAATAGAACAATCTTCACTAAAGTATGAATGTTCATCAATTTCATTACTCCAATTTGTATTGCTCCAATTTACATTATCTACACCAATACAAAATAATTTTGGATTGTTCTTCGTTAAAAAATTTAACAACTTCGTATTATTACCATTTCTTAAATTTAACTCTACTAATTCATTATTTCCACAAGTTAAAAAGCCTAATTTTGGATTATTACTTATATCCAAACTTGTTAAATTGTTCCAATCAACACCCAAATTTGCTAATTCTATATTTGAGCTAATATCAATACTCTTAATTTGATTGGAACGACAATAAAAGTTCCATAACCTTGTATTTGAACTAATATCAATTGTTGTTAAATTATTATTCATACAGAAAAGAGTTCTTAAAACAGTATTTGCACTAATATCAATAGAAGTTAGTTGGTTGTAATCACAGTGAAGACTTTCTAATTTTATATTAGAACTAACATCTATGTTAGTTAATAAATTATTATCACAATCTAATTCCCTTAAATCTAAAATGTTACTAATATTAATATTGGAAAGTAGATTTTCTTCACAATTTAAAACTCTTAAACTTTCAAAATCTTCAATACCAGATAAATCTGAAATGCTTTTATTAGAAACATCTAAAGTTGTTAAACTATTAATATTTTCTGAAACCACATAGTTATCTAAGGTGTCATCAAATCCCAAATCAATCAAAGCTTGTTCAAAATTGTTATCTGGAACATACGTTAAATGAGCAATTGAACAACCATATTCATTAACTGCTTCACCCAAAATAGTATTTGGGCAATCATCAATATTATCCATTATTCCATCTTTATCAGTATCAATTTGCGAAGTTGAACATCCATTTTCATTAACACTTTCATGATTAGGAGTGTTGGAGCACAAATCGACATCATCATTCACACCATCCTCATCCGTATCTTTTTGAGAATTCGAACATCCTGAAGAATCAACTTCTTTACCAATAGCCGTATTTGGACAAGTATCATCATTATCCGTTACGCCGTCTCCATCAGTATCAATTTGTGAAGAAGAACACCCATTTGCATTCACCGCTTCACCAATAGGTGTGTTTGAACATGAATCTTCTGGATTCATTACCCCATCATTATCATCATCTAACTGTGAATTTGAACAACCGTTAATATTAACAGTTTCTTCTGAAGGAGTATTTGGACAAATATCAGTATTATCCATGATACCATCTCCATCAGTATCAATTTGTGAAAGAGAACATCCATTAGTATTCACACTTTCTCCAATAGGTGTATTTGGACATGAATCTTCAGTATTCATAACACCATCAATATCATCATCCAACTGTGAATTCGAACAACCGTTGGCATTTGCAGTTTCTTCAACAGGAGTATTTGGACAAATGTCAGTATTATCCATTATACCATCTTCATCTGAATCAATTTGTGAATCAGAACAACCATTAATATTTACAACTTCATCGATAGGTGTATTTGGACATGCATCATCAGAGTTCATAATGCCATCATTATCATCATCCAACTGTGAATTTGAACAACCGTTAGTATTCACAGTTTCTTCAACAGGCGTATTCGGGCAAGAGTCCTCAGAATTCATGACCCCATCATTATCATCATCTATTTGTGATTCTGAACAACCATTAATATTAATACTCTCTCCGATTGGAGTATTAGGGCAAACATCAATATCGTCCATTATACCATCTTTATCAGAATCGATTTGTGAATCAGAACAACCATAAACATTAATACTTTCTCCTATTGGAGTATTTGGGCAAATATCAACACTATCCATTATTCCATCTTCATCAGAATCAATTTGAGACAAAGAACATCCATTTACATTCACTGCTTCACCAATAGGTGTGTTTGGGCAAATATCAATATTATCCATTATATTATCGCCATCGCTATCCTTTTGTGAGTCTGAACAACCGTTAATATCTACGTTCTCTCCTTTAAGCGTGTTTTCACACAAATCAAGGTTATTATAAACTCCATCATAATCTTCATCAATACTATTTTCTGTACAGTCCGAAAGCGACTGTAAATATTGGTTTAAGTTTTCCTCATTACTTAATTCATAATAATCTGTTCTGTCTAAACTATCGTTATCATAGTTATAACTAACTGAAAGATTATCATTTGTCATAATTTGAAACTGTACTTGAATATCTCCTTCTGTAGTATTACCCAGAACAAAAGTCAATTTCTCAATAGTATTCTCTATTAAAACCGGATTATAACCACCTGTAACGTTTGTGATTGATTCAACAGTACAACCCCATGTACTATTAAAAGTATATAGTTCCAACCAAGTTTCAGAAAGATTATTTTTTACACGAATAAATTTAAATTCGTGTTCTGCTTGCAGAACCCACAAATTATTATCAAAACAATTTAAAAACGAAACACAATCACCTTCATTATAGTTGTTATCAACATCCGCATCTACATCCATTTCACATAGATTATTGAGATTCAAATGAAAGTTTAAAACATTGTTATTGATGTGAATATTATCAAACTTTCCTTTATTATTAAGAATAATAGAATTTGAGCTATCAAAATAAAAGGTTCCTTGAATTTCCCCCGAGTTTAAACTTAAAATGAATGAGCCATCCGAATTAAAAATAATAGAATATAAGATACATTCTTTTTCATTTGATTTCACCCCAATACCATTTGAGCTCTTTGAGCTTATCAATTTTGAATTATCTATGTTCCATTTACCCAAAATCTGATTATACAAAACTGGCTGAAATATCGCTTTTACTTGCTTAGCTTTATCAACAGTTATATTCTTTGGATTATCTACCCCTGTTAAATCTCCACTCCATTCAACAAACTCCCAACCTTCTTCAGGTACAGCCTCTAATTTCACAACATTCCCTGATGGATATCCTCCATTTGTCTTAGATGAAAGTTCAGTCTCATTTACTTTACCTTCTCCTTCTATTTCAATAGACAAAATATACTTTTTTCTTTCAAATACCGCCGTTACTGTTTTATCAGAGTTCATTACTACTGTTGTAGGGTTACTAATTCCTGATGCATCCCCAGACCAATTTTTAAAAATATATTCTGAAGTAGGTATTGCTTTTAAAGAAATTGCTTCTCCGTCATTAATATTTCCCGACAATGGAGAAACACTACCTCCTTCCTCAGGCGTAATCTGAACAGTTAAAGAATGTTGAATTATCGGTTCATCTTTAGAACAAGTTATAAATAATATTATAACTGAAAGAAGTCCAATCAAAGATTGAAGTAATTTTTTCATAGCAAATGAAATTAAGTTTATTAAAAAATAAATCCAATATTACATACTTTTCAAGCATATACTAATGACAATTATCATAGTAACAATTCAATCATCAAATATTATTATGTTGTTTTCTTATATAACTAAAATATTCAACCTGCTATTCTTACAAATTATTAGCACTATAAATCAAAAAAACACTAATCCTCAACTCATAAAAAAACCTTGAAATCTATATACAAACATAGCTTCAAGGTTATAATAATATATTCTTTGAATTCTGTCAGTCAAATACACTAGCCAGACAAGTTACATCCTAACAAATTATAAATTTCCTTTAAGAACTAATAAAGGAATTCTACTTTCAAAATCAATTTTTTGAATACTGTTTTGCTCCCATAACTTGGCAAAGAAACCTCGTTTTCTTCTAATTACACACAATAAATCGGGATTAATCGTTTTTAGATGCTCTAAAACTCCTTGATAAACAGTTGCATTTTCACTGGTTGAAATTGAACCAGAAATTGTTTTAAAATCTTCGTGTAATGCATTATCCACTTCTTTATTGTGAGGAGTAATTACGTGTAATAAATTAACATTCATTTTAAAACAATCAACTAAATACTCTAAAGGTTTTAATACATCTTGTTTTCTAATAACACCTGATCTAAGACCTATTAAACTATTGGTAAATGGTTTAAATTTACAATTCATAGGAATAATTAGCATTGGTAGTTCTGTTCTTTTAACGATACCTCCTGTAATTGTTCCTACATAAAGTGAAGAGTCTGCACTGGTAATATTTGCTGAAGAAATTATTAAATCAACATTTAATTCTTTTGAAGCTCTTGCAATAACATCTAAAATTTTACCTTTAGCAGTAATAGCTTTAATATCAATATTTTTTACATCTACCTTAGATAAAACCTCTACAATTTCTTTTTTAGTTCTACTTTCAATAACATCATCAATATTTCTAAGAAGACCAGTTACTTTTGCTGATCCAAAAACGTGAACTATATAAATTTGTGCATTTACTTCTGAGGCAAAATCAATTGCATATTGTAAGGTATTTATCGCTTTATCTGTATTTCCAAGAGGTACTAAAATGGTTTTCATAAAAAAAATTTCAGCAAAGATATTGATATTTTTAGAAATTTTTGAAGAAAAAAAGGCTTCATTAAAACAATTAATGAAGCCTTTTATATTTATGCATTTTACTTAATATTAGTATCTGTAATATTCAGGTTTAAATGGTCCCTCAACAGTTACACCAATATATTCAGCTTGATCATCTCTAAGTGTTTCTAATTCCACACCAATTTTTTCTAAATGTAAACGAGCCACTTTTTCATCTAAATGTTTTGGTAACATATAAACTTTATTTTCATACGCTTCTCTGTTATTCCAAAGCTCTAATTGTGCCAATGTTTGGTTTGTAAATGAATTACTCATTACAAAACTTGGATGACCAGTTGCACAACCAAGATTTACTAAACGACCTTCAGCTAAAATGATGATTTCATTTTCACCAACAGTATATTTATCAACCTGAGGTTTAATTTCAACTTTAGAAGAACCATATTTTTTGTTTAACCAAGCCATATCAATCTCATTATCAAAATGACCAATATTACAAACTATTGTTTTGTCTTTCATTGCTTCAAAGTGTTGACCTTGAACAATATCTTTATTTCCTGTGGTTGTAATTACAATATCAGCTTTTCCAACAACAGTATCCAATCTTTTTACTTCAAAACCATCCATTGCAGCCTGTAACGCACAAATTGGATCAATTTCAGTAATTGTTACAATAGCACCAGTTCCTCTAAAAGATGCTGCAGTACCTTTACCAACATCACCATAACCACAAACAACAACACGTTTACCTGCTAACATAATATCTGTAGCTCTACGAATTGCATCTACAGCACTTTCTCTACATCCATATTTATTATCAAATTTAGATTTTGTAACAGAATCGTTTACGTTAATAGCAGGCATTGGTAATGTTCCAGCTTTCATTCTATCATATAAACGGTGAACTCCTGTTGTAGTTTCTTCACTTAAACCATTAATTCCAGCAGCTAACTCAGGATACTTATCTAATACCATATTTGTTAAATCTCCTCCATCATCTAAAATTAAATTCAACGGTTTTTTATCTTCACCAAAGAATAATGTTTGTTCAATACACCAGTCAAATTCCTCGTCAGTCATATCTTTCCAAGCATATACTGAAACTCCTGCAGCAGCAATTGCAGCAGCAGCTTGATCTTGTGTAGAAAATATATTACAAGAACTCCAAGTAACCTCAGCTCCTAAATCAACCAATGTTTCAATTAATACAGCAGTTTGGATTGTCATATGTAAACATCCAGCAATCCTTGCACCTTTTAATGGTTTTTGACCTTTATACTCTTCTCTTAAGCTCATTAACCCAGGCATTTCTGACTCTGCCAGTTCAATTTCTTTACGTCCCCAGTCAGCAAGATTGATATCTTTTACTTTATATTTTACGTATGTTGATGTTTCTGCACTCATATTTATTAAATTTGTTGTTTATTTAAAACAAATAAATTTTATTTGTTTAAGTTTTGCAAAAGTACGAAATACCTTTGAAATTATAAATGCCTTTATATAAAACAATTAAACCGAACAATCACACAACAGTTTATGTGTGGAAAATTGAAGCATCTTTTGATGAATTGTCGGAAAATATTCCATTAACTGACAGAAGTAAAGAAAGATTGCTATCGATGAAGTCTAAAATTCACCAACGTGGATTTTTGAGTATTAGGCATTTATTAAAAGAAGCTGGGTATTCGGACTTTGACTTGTATTATACTCCAAATGGAAAACCTCATTTACATGATGGTAAACAAATTTCAATAACACATTCTTTTACATTTTCTGCTATTATTATTAGTGATAAAGAAGTTGGTATAGATATGGAGAAAAACCGTGAAAAAATAAAAATCATACAACACAAATTTGTCAATTTTGAAAGAGGTTTTATTCACGAAGATGATGATTATATTGAGCAGTTAACAGTAATTTGGGGGGCTAAAGAAAGTCTTTATAAAATTTACCCTTACGGTGGGTTGACTTTTAAAAATGACATTGACATTAATTCTTTTCAAATTGGTGATGGACAATCAACTGGATTCATAAAAGCTGAGGACTGGGATAAAAAATATGATCTTAAATTTGAGCAAATTGAAGGTTTCACTTTAGTTTACGCTTTAGACACTTCTAAAAATGACTAAATCAATTTTAGAAAGCATTAAAGAAGCAAAAACAAAAGGAGAAAAGCTCCTTGCCATTTTATTAGATCCAGATAAAACTTCGTTAAATGAAATTTCAGAAATAGTTGAAAAAATTGAGCTATTAAAAGCAAATTATATTTTTGTTGGCGGCAGTTATGTTGAAAATGGTACTACAGAATTATTTGTAAAAAAATTAAAAGAATTCACGAACACTCCTATTATTTTATTTCCTGGTGATTATTCCCAAGTAACTAATTATGCAGATGGGTTGTTATTCTTGTCGTTACTTTCAGGAAGAAATCCAGAGTATTTAATTGAACAACAGATAAAATCTGTTCCGTATTTAAAAAATTCATCATTAGAAATTATTCCAACAGGATACATTTTAATTGATGGAGGAACAAATTCATCCGTTTTAAAAATAAGTAAAACAACTCCAATTCCTCAAGAAAATATTAACCTTGCAACTTCTACAGCAATTGCAGGAATGTATAAAGGAAAACAACTAATATATCTTGAAGCTGGAAGTGGAGCTAAGATTCCTGTTTCAACAAAACTAATTAAAACTGTAAAAAATAACATTACAATTCCTCTGATTGTAGGAGGTGGAATTAGAACAAAAAACGATTTAAATAATGCATATAAAAATGGTGCTGACCTTGTAGTAATTGGCACTGCATTTGAAAACAATACTTTAAAAATTTAAAAAATGAAAATATCGGTAGAATTAACTTTGTTACCAATTCAAGATGAATTTAGGCAAACAGTAAAAGATTTTATTACAGATTTACGCAAATCTAATTTTAAAGTTCTTGAAAACCCAATGAGTACTCAGGTATATGGAGAATTTAATGAGGTAATGACCTATTTAACAAAAGCCATTGAAACAACATTTAGCAATACAGAACACGTAATGGTAAATTTAAAGATTGTAAAATCGGACAGAAGCAACTATGAGCCATCTTTTTGATATACTATTT
>Ga0193952_1000953_pt1 | contig 11438 bp, 13 predicted proteins | sample BB_3_MG_FD_140368 | JGI IMG/M metagenome (GOLD analysis project Ga0193952, IMG submission 140368) | Microbial mat bacterial communities from the Broadkill River, Lewes, Delaware, United States - BB_3_MG | ecosystem: Environmental > Aquatic > Freshwater > River > Microbial mats | place: USA... | reverse complement strand
TTCCATACTTTTGGATTTGTGATGATTGCTCCATCTTGTCCTACAACATCTTCTCTTTTTTGGACGAATTCTTTCCAGTATAGTTGTTTTAGGTTGTTTTTTAATTCTACTCCTAAAGGGCCAAAGTCAAAAAATCCTGCTAATCCACCGTATATTTCTCCGGCTTGGAATACAAATCCTTTCTTTTTACAGAAAGTTGCTAAATCTTCTAAATTTATTTTAACGTTTGGCTTATCGTTTGTCATAATATATATTTAGGGAGTTTAGTATTTATAAAAGTTTCATTTTTATTTTAAGAATTAGTTTTAAATATGATAAAAATATTAATAATATTCTGTATATAATGCGTCAAAATATTCTCTTCTTGTTGGCGATTTATTATTTAAGCCCCATAGTGGACCATTAAGTATTAAGTGATTTCTTTCATCCATAAATGTTTCTTCTAATTTTTGTCTTGTTCCAACAAAAATTTGAGGATATATTATTAAACCTCCTAGTGTTGGATCTATTATTTGTATTCCTTCATCAGAAGTTTTACATTTTAGAAAAGTATGAATTTCTTGGATACCACCTTTCGTATAAATAAAATCGTTAAAATTATGAAAGTTTTTTGCGTATCTTTGTAATCCTGATGAATAATGGACACATTTGCCTGAGAGAGAACTTACTTCTGGAAAATCATCATAAACTTTGAATAATTGATGAGCGAAATTCAAATCAGATTTTATATCTCCATTTATTGAATAATCAGCAATTATTTTTTTAAGTTCACTTAAAGTTATCATATTAAGTTTAATTAATGTTTATTTATATAAGTTTTGAAATTATGTCACTTATAGTTACAAAAATTTATTTGAATTAGATTGCTTCTTGTATTTTGTGGTTTTTTTGAAGTTTATTTAATTCTGATTTCATTTTATCTAATTCATCTTTTGCCAAATCATCAACTAGTTCATTATTTTTAAAACTTCTTGTATTTGTGAATACATAGAATTCAAGTAATTTTATTTTGTGATATTCGAATATTAGAATTAATTGATTATATGCTTTTCCTTGAGCGTGGGTGTTTCCGGAGTTTTCAATTAGTCCCACATATTTATTTTCCATTGCTTTACTAAATATATCTAAAAAGTTTTTACATACTCCTGAGATTGCATTATTATAGATGGGAGTTGCTAGGATGTAACAATCTGCTGATTTAATTTTTTTATATAAATCTTGAGTTTCCGAAGAGTATTTTTCAATTTTTTCACCATTACATAATTCGATTTTTGTTTCTTTTAAATCTAATATTTCTGTTTTAAAGTTTTCTAGTTTATCAAATTCTTGTTTTGTGTAATTTACTATTTTTTGTGTATTTCCTGTTTTGTTTAAACTTGTTTGAATTATTAATAATTTTTTCTTTTCTGTCATATGTTATTATGTATTGATTTTAGGTTTATATTATATTGGTTGAATTCAAGGACTTAAAATAAATTCCTAAGCCGTTACAAAGTCATTGATTAATTATTTAGTGATAATTCTGTAAAGTTTTGGATTTTTAGATTTATGAGTTTTATTATTTAATTAATTTAAACTATATATTTATAAAATATGTTATTTTTTGTTATGTATGAAGGTTTTAAGTTTTTTAAAAAATTCCATTATGGTGGGATTTTTGTCAGAGGATGCTCTTTTAAAATTGAAAAAGGAGGCAAAGTTTAAAGAGGCAATAATTTGGTATTTATTTGTAATTATTTGTTGGTTAGTTATTCTTTTTGGATTAATAGGATTAATATATTTTATGTCCGATTTAGTGGGCAATGAACGTTTGGAATTAAATTATTTTCTACTTGTATTAGTTGGATATTTTCTTTTATTTATTTTTTCTTTAATTTTGTTTTCGGGAAGTTTTATTTTTTTTACGAAAATATTTAATGATTTGTTATCTGAGGATAAGAAAAAGAAAAAAGAGAGAAAGAGTTTAAAGGAAGGAATTAAAGATATGTGTATTCCTTATTCTGTTATTATGATTGCTCCAATGATTCCAAGTATTGTTTTAACTATTTTTTTAAGTTTGTTTGAGGAAATTTTTAGAAATTATCAAATTATTTACATTAGTATTACTATAACTTTGATAATTTTAGCTTTAGTGTATTTTATTTATTTGTATTTAAAAATATATAAAACTTTTTTAGGGGGATCGTTTTTGAAGAATTTTGGAGTTATTTTTTTTTCTTTTATTATTAGTTATGTTTTGCTTTTGATATTTTTTATAATTTTAGGAATGGTTTTTTATTTGTTTGTTGGAAGTTCTGGAACAATTGTTTAAATTTTTATTTTTTTGATTTTTAATTTTATTTTGAGATATATTTATATATAAAATTGATTAAATTATTTTATGAGGAGTTTTTTTGATAAAAAATTATTGACTGATAAAAATATTATTATTGGGTATTTTTGTGGTTTTGGTTGTTCTTTATTTGTTTTATATTTTTGTTTGTTTGGGATTTTTGGAGATAGTGAGGATAATCAAGAGTTACTTTTAGTTGAGTCTCTTCAAAATATTATTACTCAAATTCATGAGGATGATTCGGATTTGTATAATATTTTGCTTTCTAGAGAAGGATTTAATTCGAGTGATTGTTCTAATGAGGATAAGAGAATAATTGTTTCAGATTTACTTAAGTTAAGGGGGTCGGAGTTTTTTAATTCAAATAAGTTGGCAACTACAATTGAGGATTTTTATTCGATTAATAATGTGAGAGATCAGATTATTGTGATTTGTGAAAAAGATGGAGTGAATTTTGAAAAGATTGGGGAATTAATGAATGTTTATGAAAAAAATGTGGAGATAGTTTTGGCGAAGATTGGAGGAGAGATTAAGACTATTGTTGAGTATAGAATGAATTATCAAAGAAATATTTTATGTGGGTTTTTTGCTTTTCAGGTAATTTGGTCGGTGTTATTTTTGTTTTTGTATTTTAGACAGAAAGAAAATTCTAGTATGGAGGGGGTAATTGAGAAGGAAATTTTAGATTCAGATTCAAGAAAAATTTTAGAGTTTATTTCAGTAGAAACTGGAAAGGGAGTTTTTCCGACTTTTAAGGATTTAAAGTTACATTTAAAGTTATCTCATCCAACTGTTTTGAGTAAGGTTTCAATTTTGGAGAAGAAAAATTTGATTGGAATTAAAAAGAAGGGAAGAAATAAACATTTATTTTTAAAGTAGATTTTAAAGGGAAAGAATGTTATTTTTTTAACTATTTTTTAACTATTTATGAAATTTGTTTATAAGGAAGTATTAAATGATTTTATGTATGAAGAAGAAAAAAACTTCATAAAAACATTAAATAATAATTATAATTTAAATTCATTTTAGTTTTAAAAACACTAATTTAATAAAGTATTGAGGAGTGAATTAATTATTATAATAATGTGTTGATTAATTATTAATATGTTATTGGAATTATTTAATGAAATATTAAATATGATATTGATTAAAATATGGCAAATAAAAAAAATAAAAATATATCAAAAGGGCAGAAAGCTAGAAATGAAAAATTAGAGATTGAGAGAAAACAAAGTATTTTTAAGATTGGAGCAGGTATTTTTGTGTTATTGTTATTAGGGATGTTTATTTTTGTACAAAGTGATTCTGATAAAGGTGAAGGTGTGAAAATTTATGGAGATGATGTTATTGAGATGAGTTATTTTCATTATAGTCGATGTTCACATTGTATTGTGCAGAATAAATATAATAAATTTTTAAAGGTAAAATATCCTAATTTAAAAATTATTGAGTATGAAATTTCGAATGCGAGTGTTTTGGATATTTATAAAGATTATGCATCTCAAATTGAAGGTCTTGATCCAGATAAGTTTCCTGGAACTCCTTTAACTATTTTTATGCAGACAAAAGAATTTAATATTGGATATGGATCTGATGATACTACGGGTAAAAAAATATCAAGTATAATTAAGAGTATTAATGATAAAATTAATGAAAATTGGGATGCTTCAACTATGAAGAGAACAATTAATTCATTGGAGGAATAAAATTAAGATGAAGAGAATTATTAAAAAAGTTAAAAATTTAAGGAATGTGAAAGTTAATTGGTATCAAGTTTTGCTAGTTCTTTTTATTATAGGATTAGTTTTTTTGTCTTATAATTATGTGGGTAAAATGGATACAACTGAATCTACTTTAACTAAGACTCAAGCAATTAGTATTTTTGGTTGGGAGATTGATTTTGAGTCAACTTCTTTGTTTGTTGCATCAATTGTGATTGGTTTGTTAGATGGATTTAATCCTTGTGCTATGTGGGTTTTGATTTATTTAATTTCTTTAGGAAATGCGATTGAAGATAGGCGAAAGATGTTTGCTATTATTGGTGTTTTTGTGTTAACTGAGGCAATTATGTATTTTATTTTGCTTGCGGGTTGGTTAAAGGCAATGACTTTTATTGGGACTTTTACTGATTGGTTTATGTATGCAGTTGGAGCTTTTGCGGTTTATATGGGAATTATGTCTGTTTATTCTTATTATAAGTCTGGAGGAGAGGTTCATTGTGAGGTTGGAGATGCTCAGTCTAAGAAAAAGACTATGAAAAAAATGGATGAAATTATTCACTCTCCTTTAAATATTGCTACTTTGGTTGCGGTTGTTGTTTTAGCGGTTGCTGTGAATGCGACTGAGTTTCTTTGTTCGGCTGGATTACCTGCGATTTTTGCTCAGATGTTAGCGGTTGCAGATGTTTCAACTTTTATGAAGTATGTGTATATTAGTTTGTATGATTTGTTTTTTATGATTGATGATTTTATTGTTTTTGGGTTAGCGATTTGGGCTTTGAATTCGGATTGGATGAGTAAGTATTCAGCTTATTCTAAATTAATCGGAGGAATTGTTATGGTTGGAATTGGAATTATGTTATTATTTTTCCCTTAATTTTATTTCATTTATTTTTTAACTTGATATTTGTTATTACTTATTAATAAAAACATTTATATTCTGTAGGGCATTTTTTTAATTATGAATTTAGAGGACGTGTTAGAAAAGTTTGAAGGTATTATAAAAAATCAAGAAAATCCTAATCTTGGGAGTTATACTACAGTTGAAGGATTTATTTCAAGAGGGAAAGAAGTTATTCTTTCTGCTGCAAGAACTTATTCTACAGAACCTAAAGAGATTATGATGACTATAATAAAATCGCCTAAATTTGTTACACACGATCATCAGAGAGTAATGGAAGATATGCTTGCAGTTTATGGATTTGGTAGAAAAAAAGCTTGTCAAAAGTCAGTTATTAAAAATAATGCTATGCCAGGTTATGACCAAAGAAAAAGATTTAATGATAAAGTTGGGTTTTGGAAAAATTTAGGATTTACAAGAAATGAGGTTAAGGATATGGTTTTACATAATCCTGTTTTATTAGGTTATTCTGAAAAGAGAGAGTTAGGTGTTTCAGATATTGTTAAGAGATTAGTTTCTGAAGGGTTTGTGGTTCCAAAGGAGTTAGTTTTAAAGAAAATTTCTAAGAGTCCATATGTTCCAAATACCGAAAAGGGAATTCTTTCAGAGTTTAATGAAGATTCTGAATTATTAGAAATGCCTGATATGTATAATGTTTTGAGAGCACAATTGATACGGAATTAATAAGATTATTTATAAATGTTAAATTTTTTAAATTTTTATGATTGAAAAAAGAGTTTTTACTTTTAATGGTTCTAATGAAAAATTAGTTGGGTTGAAATCTATTCCTGATGAGATTAGGGAAAAATATAAGACTGTTATTCTTGCACATGGTTTTGGAGTTGATAAGGAGAATAAGGGACTTTTTAATGATTTGACTAAAAGTTTAGTTGGAGCTGGATTTTTGGTTTATAGGTTTGATTTTAGTGGTTCAGGGGAAAGTGAGGGAAATTATGCGAAAACTTCTATTTCTAAGTTGAGTGAGGATTTGAAGAGAATTGTTCAGTTTGTGAGGAGTAAATCTGATACAGATTTAGATAATATTGGAATTGTGGGAAATTCTATGGGGAGTGGAGTTGTTTTGAGTTTGAAGCCTAGAGTTAAATCTCTTGTTTTTATTGGAGGACATTATGATATTTATTCTTTGATTTCTGCTTTGTTTGGAGATGGATTTAATTCTGATGGAGATTCAGTTAGAGTTAATTCACGTGGAAATGTTATTAAGATGGAGAAAGGGTTTTGGAGTGATTTGAAGGAGAATCATTTTAATTTATTAGGAAATGTTTCTGAGTTGAATTGTCCTGTATTATTTGTTCATGGGGATTGTGATGAGAATATTCCTTTTAGCCAGTGTGAAGATTTGTTTGATAATGCTAATGAGCAAAAGAAGTTGGTTAAGATTTCTAAGGCGAATCATAATTTTACTGAGCATAGAGATGAGTTGTGTGAGAAAGTTGTTTCTTGGTTTGAGCGATTTTTGAATTGATTTTTTATTTTAACTATTTATTTGTTGCGTAAGTTTATATTGTTTGTAATTTTGATATTTTTAAGATGTTGTTTAAGTTAGAAAATTTGTCGCTTGAATTTGGAGAAAAAATAATTTTTGAGTCTATTGATTTTATTTTTAATAAGGGAGATAAAATTGGTATTGTTGGAGACAATGGTGTTGGGAAATCTTCGTTATTTAATGTTATTTTGGATAGGGTTAATTTTTTTGGTGATGTTATTTTTGAGAATAAGAATTTTGGGTTTTTGGGACAGGATGAAGAATTTATAGATTTAAAATTAATAGATGAGCGACGTATTAAAATTGAGAAATTATTACTTGAACCAGAGATGATTTCAGATAGTTCTAGATATGATGAATTACTTTTAGAGTATTCTGCTTTAATTGATGGTAATTCTTCAAGTATTGAGAAGGAGTTGCTTTTAAAGTTTAGGTTTGATTATGAGTTATATTCTAAGGAAAAGAAGGAACATTTGTCTGGAGGAGAGACGACTAAGTTGAAGTTGATTAAGTTATTTTGTAGGGAATATGATTATTTGCTCTTAGATGAGCCTTCGAATCATTTGGATAGGGAATCGAGGAATGTTTTAGTGGAGTTACTTTTGGCTGTTGAGAGTTTTATTGTTGTGAGTCATAATGTGGAGTTGCTTAATAAGGTTTGTAATAAGATTGTGGAGATTAAGGACGGGAAAATTAAGAGTTATTTTGGGAATTATGATGTTTATTTGGAACAGAGGGAGAAGGAGGATTTGGATGTTTTGAAAGTTCAGACGGAGCATAGGAATAAAAAGGAAAAGATTCAGAGGAATATTGATAATATTAAGGCTTGGTCGCAGCAGAAAGTTCGAGATAAGTCTAAACATTTAGCTAAGGGACAAGTTCTTGGAAATATGGGGATTGGGCGTGGAAGTATGGATAGTGGAATTATTTCTACTTCTAAGAAATTAAATAAAATGTTTGATAAGATTGAGTCATTTGATACTCCAGAGTTTGTAGCATCAGAGGAGATTAAGATTAAGTATTTGAATTTTGAGAAACCGAATAAGGTTGTTTTGAAGTTTTTAGATGTTTGTAAGTCGCTAGGAGATTTTAGTTTATCAGGATTGGATTTTGTTGTTGAGAGTTCGGATAAGGTTAGTTTACAAGGAGTTAATGGGTCTGGAAAGTCAACTATTTTGAAACTTATAGTTGGAGAGTTAAGGACGGATTCAGGCCTTATTGAGATTGGCGATAGGATTAAGATTGGATATTTAAGTCAGAAAAATGATGGATTGAGTTTGAATAATTTAGTTTTGGATGAGATTTTTGAATTGGGTCTTGATTTGAAGGAGGGTGAGATTAGGAAGTATTTAGGGAAGTTTTTGTTTAAGGGAGATGATGTTTTTAAGAAGGTTGGTTCTTTGTCTGGAGGTGAGAAGATTAGGCTTGGGATTTTGAAGTTGATTTTGTCTGGTTGTAATTTTTTAGTTTTGGATGAGCCGTCGAATCATTTGGATATTAAGTCGAAAAATGTTTTGGCGAGTGCTTTGAGAGATTTTCCTGGTGCGATTTTGGTCGTTAGTCATGATGATTATTTTTTAGATGTTTTTGTTAATAGAAAGATCGAGATTAAAAATGGGGAGTTGATTTGATTTTTTAACTATTTATTGAGAATTTTTTATAGTCTCCAGATAATATTTCTAATTCTTGGTTTTTGATAATAAAAATCTTTTTGGCTACTCTGTCTATGAATCTTCTATCGTGGCTTACAAATACAATTGTTCCTTGATAATTTTTAAGAGCGTTTTCTAGACTTTCAATTAATTCTACGTCAAGATTGTTTGTTGGCTCGTCAAGTAATAATACATCGAATTTTGAGAGCATTAATTTTACTAATGAGATTCTGATTTTTTCCCCTCCACTTAGTTTTTCTATTTTATCATTTATTCTTGTATAATCAAATCCAAATTGGATTAAGTATGAAATTATATGATGCTCCATTAATTTTTGATCTGCTTCCCATAAATAGTCCATTACGGATTGTTTTGGATCCATATCTTTGAATTCTTGATCTAAGTATCCGATTTTTAAATCAGGAGATATTTTTAGGGTTCCTGTATAATCTTCGTCCATTTTTGCGAACATTTTTAGTAATGTGGATTTTCCGATTCCGTTTTTTCCTAGTAAAACAATTCTATCTTTGTTTTCTATTATAAAGTTTATGTTATTGAATATTTCTAGTTTTCCGAATGATTTGGAGAGGTTTGTTGCTTTAAAGATTTGAGTTCCTGTAAAATTTCCGTTGAAGAAGGTTAATTCATAGTTATCGTTGAAATCTTCTGGATTAATTGATTCTCCTAGATTATCACTTCTTCGTTTGATGTTGTCAGCTTGGATTTTCATTTTTTTTGATCCAACAAGGTGAGCCCATTTTCGTTTTTCATCTTCAGATTTTTTTAGTCTTCGTTTTTCTCGTTCAATTGAGGTATATTTATTTTTGAGAGCTTCGTGTCGTTTCTTTTTTCTTATTAAGTAATTGTTGAATCCGCATTCGTAACTTTGGAAAATTTTGTTTTCAATTTCTATTATTCTGTTTGAGACTACGGAGACAAAGTGTCTATCGTGAGAGATTAATAAGAAGGATTTGTTACTACTTTTTATTAGTTTTTCAAGCCAGATTATTGATTTAAAGTCCAGGTGGTTTGTTGGTTCATCTAATATGAAAAAGTCTGCATCACGACTTATTACTTCGGCTAGTCTTAGTTTGATTTTTTGTCCACCACTTAGTGAGTAGATTGGTTTGTCGTAGTCGTTCATTTCAAAGCCTAATTCAGTTAGGATTTGTTTTATTTTTATTTCGTCTATGTTTGTTTCTGCTCTTATTTGGATTTTTGTACAGTCTGCTAGGAGTTTTTCGTATTTGATAGTATCTTCGTAGATTTCTGGGTCAGTAAATTTTTCTTCTAATTCTAATTGTTTTTCTAATAATTTATTTTTTTTGTCTTCTAAGTAATTTGAAAATGTTTTTGGAGTGTTTTCAAAGGCTTTTTCTTGCTCCATTAGTGCAAGTTTGAATTCTGGGTTTAATTCTATTTCTCCTTGAAAGTCAGTTTCATCGGCTATACATTTAATAAGGGTTGTTTTTCCTGTTCCATTTTGGCCGAGTAATGTTACTTTGTCGCCTTTGTGAATTATTATATTTGCTTTTTGAAATAGATCTTTTGAGCCGAAGGATTTTTCTAAATTTTTTACTCTTAATATTAAATCTTGGTTATTTGTAGTCATTTTTCTAATTTATTTTATTATATATTTATTAAGAGTTGGTTTTGTTTCTTAAATTAATTGGTTTTTAAATTTATTTTTTAGTTATTTGGATTTATTTTTTAATATGTCTTAATAAATGGTCTAGGCTACCTTTGTGTGTTTTTAAATTTTTTTCAATTTCTTCTCTAGTTTTTTGAGGATTATATGTTTGAATTAGGGCATCTCTTACTTGAAGAGTCATTTTTTCTTGTGCTTCTTTATCTCCTTTAAATGATAGTTCAGCAATTAATCCTGTTTCTTCTTGTTTTGGGTTTGGTTGACGCCAATAATTAGCATTTCTGTTTTCTTGAATTCGATAATTTGATAATTGTATAAAATCTTCTCCTAAAGGATTTTTTAGATAAATACTAAAAATTTGTCCCATTTGAGGTTTATTTGATAGTAATTTCATAGTTTCTTTATTATATTCTTGACCTTTTTGAGTTATTCTAATTAGATAACCAATTTCTTTTGTTGAAAGAGCAGGATTAACAATTATTTTATTGTTTGCTAAATTTTCTAATAATAAATCTATGTTTGTTTTAGTAATATCGTAAGGTAGTTTTACATCTCCAGGCAATAAATAGATTGGATTTTTTAATTTAATTATAGAATTGAAATTGTTTTGCATTTTATGTTGTTAAATAGATTTTTTTTTAATTATTTGTGTAGTCATTATAGGTTGTTACATTATTAATAAATTCTATTTTTAATTTGGTTATATTTATAAAGAAGTTTATTATTTATTTATTATGAATTGTGAAGTTTATGAAAATTTTAAAAAAGTATTTTCTGATTGGAAATATTCTGTTTTTGGAGTTATGATTTTTTTAGTTTTTGGGTTAATTTTTTTTATGAATTCTAATTATCAATTAACTATTGGAAATATGGGAATGTGGTTTTTTGTTATTCAAACAATTACTCAAAGTTTAATTACTATTTTATTTGCGCTTTTTATTCCGATTTCTTTATATAAGTTTATTTTATTTTCTGATTTGTCGGTGATGGAGAATACGGGATCTTTTTTAGGTGGATTTTTTGCAGTGATTGTTGCAGGTTGTCCAGCTTGTTCAATTACTTTAGCTTCTTATATTGGATTGGCAGGAATTTTATCAATTTTTCCATTTTATGGATTGGAGTTGAAAGTTTTGACTGTTCCAATTTTAATGTGGGCGAATTATTCAATTTTGAGGAATTTGTCAGTTTGTAAAATGAAAAATTAAGTTTAAATATAATTAATTATTTATTTTTTTATGGTAAATGTAGATGTTTATGAGTTTAAGGAGCTAATGAAAAATCCAGAGGTTGTGATTTTAGATGTGAGAACTTTGGATGAATTTGAGAATGGTTTTATTTATGGGGCGATTAATTTTGATATTATGGGGATTACTTTTAGAGATGAAATTTTAGCACTTGATAGAGATAAGGTTTATTTAGTTTATTGTAGATCAGGAGCAAGAAGTGCAAATGCTTGTAATTTTATGGAAAGTAATGGATTTAATTCTGTTTACAATTTGGATGGAGGGATTGTTGCTTGGAATAATTTAGGGGAAAAACTTTGTGAAGAAAAGGAATAAATGGGTCAAAATTATTTATTTTTATTTATCCAGTTTATTAGGTCGTCTTTTTCTATGTAGCCATTTGCTCGTGTGATTATGTTTTTATTTCTTACTAAGAATAAAGCTGGAATTCCTTGAA
>Ga0193952_1000951_pt1 | contig 11443 bp, 8 predicted proteins | sample BB_3_MG_FD_140368 | JGI IMG/M metagenome (GOLD analysis project Ga0193952, IMG submission 140368) | Microbial mat bacterial communities from the Broadkill River, Lewes, Delaware, United States - BB_3_MG | ecosystem: Environmental > Aquatic > Freshwater > River > Microbial mats | place: USA... | reverse complement strand
TCCCATGTATAATTAAAAATATCACTCTTAAAAAAATTACTATTGTTAGTTTCATTCTTATTTTTCGAAGTAGATAAAGAATTTAATAATTCTTTTTTGTTCTCATAATGTTTTTTATAATTGGTTAAATACTCATCAGTAATTATATGTCCTTCATCAAACCATTCCTTTATAGAGCTCCATATTTCTGATTCAGTACTGTTTATACCTCTATCATCAGAAGAAAAAGAAACTAGAAGTTCTTTATTATGATTCATAGCACCATTAGTAAAATTCGCACTTCCAACTAAGCATTCCCAACCATCTTTTAATTTAAAATAATAAATTTTTGGATGAAATACCTCTCCTGTTTCATAAATGACTCTCACTTTGTCATCATCTAAAAAAGCTTCTAAAAATTTTGGATCTGTTTGAAAGAAATGAGTACCTATAACTAACTTATTAATCTTATCTTTCTTATCTATCAGCGTATTAAATACTTCATGGTTTGCTGTTGCCCACGCAACTGCAATTTGCATACTAATGCATTCATCAATTAATAATAATAATTTATTTCTTATCTGACTAGGTTTAGTTAAAAATTCCATTTACTAATTAGTCCTTTACTATTTAATAATTCTTGCTTTTTTACAGGCTTCTAAAAATGGTATTTGTAAAAATCTTTTTTCAACATAAGGATTTCTTTTATAAGATTTTTTTAATGTATTTAAATATCTGTCTTTATTAATTTTAGTCATAATCTTATTGACTAATTTATTAAAAAACTTATATTTAGAATTATAATTATGTAATTCATCTTCAACTTTTAATAGCCATTCTTTTCCTTGAGAATTACTAGAACAAGCTGTTTTATATCTTGTTTTAATAGAAAAAATATCATTCCAAGTTTCAATTTCTTCTTGATTGTTTCTTGAATGTATGTTAATATCGATATCTTTTAATTCAATATTGTAATTCTTAGAATTTACAGTTAATTCTATATTAAAATCTAAATTATTAGAGTTAACAAAGGAATAAAATGATTTTCTTCTTGTTCCATTTTTAAATAAAGGATCTTTTGTCCCTTTATTTGAACTTCCATTACAATCATCACACATTGGTGCTAAATTCTTAAAATTGACACTATTAAAAGGGTAAGTGCCTTTAGGTAAATAATGATCATAAGCATTTTTATTTTGTGAGTCTTCTTCATATATTTCTTTTAATCCACAAAAAGGACAAATTCCAATATTATTGATTTTTAAAAATTCTTTATTATAGTTATCTAGACTACTAAACTTAGTTTCAATGATAGCTTTATCTAAGATATGGTCATATAACATTGTATAAAACTCATTCATTTCATGAGCTAGCAACTTATAAAAAGCTTCTAATTCTTTATAGTTTATTGGAGATAATTTTTTTTTACAAATTTTATGAATATTGTTATTGCTAGCATACCAATATTTCATTTGTTTAATTTCTTTTTGTTTAAGAGCTTTGCAATATGTAAATATCGTCTTTATTTTAGTTACAAATAACTTTTTCCAATTTTTTTTATCTCTACTTACTGTACTATTATCAAAATCAAATATAATATCTCTAAAATCTTTATTACTATCAAATAAATCAATGGTAAAATTTTGGTGAATATTTGCTTTCATCCAAACCTCATAAAAAATAAAATCTAAAAAATCTTGCATTTTATTGATATCATGGTTTATTAATTTATAAAAGTAAATCATTATCTTATATAACCTAAAAATTCTCTTTTTAATTTTGAAAATAAATTATATAAAGGATTTTTTATTTCAGTTTCTTTTTTAAATAGTGCCTGTAACAGTAAAATTTTTTCAACAGATTCACCAAGTTCCCTATCTACTTCATCAATTAAAATGTCAATATCATCAATTTCATTTAAGTCTTCAATATATTTTAAAATTTTATTATTAGATAAATTTCCTATAGTTTCTTTTCTAGCAAAAACTTCCATTGTAATTTTATTAACAGATGCACCGAATGTATTAAAATCCGGTCTTTTGCAATTTACAATTTCATTATTGTCTTTTTCAAAAATCAATACATTATTTCTTTTTGTATCAGAAATAATAAATGGAGAATGGGAACTAATTAATATTTCAGGAGTATTAGCATCATCAATAAAGCACTTTTTTAATACACTCATGTATTTTGCTCTCCAACTAGGATTAAAATGTGTTTCTGGTTCATCTAATAAAAATAATGAGTTAGTATTTTTATATATTAGAGACATTCCAATTGTGTGCAAAAATTGATGTTCTCCATCAGAAAGAGATTTTGTAAGTATTAATTTATTATTCTTATTGACTTTAAAATTTTTAAATTTAAAAATCATTTCACCCCAAATAGTATTAGACATTTTACCTTTCAAGTAAAGACTATTTGAAGTATAGATATCATTTTTTGTATCAATATTAACATTGTATTGATTTAATAAAATTAATACTTGAAATAACTGAAAAAGTTTCAATGCACTAGGTTGATTATTTTTGTCATCCTTAAAATAAAAATGAAAAGCAGTTTTAAGTTCTTTATTAACATAAAAATCTAATATATAAGTTTGCTCATACTGATTAAAGTAAAATGAAGTAGCACATTTAAAAAGATTAGTTATAACTCCATCAATTTCTTGATAACCTTTATTTGTTTTTTTATAATTCTTATTTAAATGATCTAAAATATCAATATCATAAGATTCTAGAAGATGTTTTTTAAAAACTATTCTAAAACTCTTAATATTCTCAATTCCTAATTCATCATCAAATATTTCTAATATTTCATCATTTTGGAATAAAAAATTACATAAAAATATAGCTTGTGAATAATTATCATCTAAATATATCATTCGTGACTCAGGATATTTATATAAATTATCTAATTCTATGCTATTTATATATTCATCATATTGAATCAATCTCATTTTAAAAAAAGGTAAACTTAATATTTCATTTTCGCCTGAAGAATAACCTACAATATAATCAGGTAAAAAACTTTTTATTTCATCTTCTGATTCTGCTAATTTATCATTAATATAAAATTTAAAATAGGAATCTTTCTCTTTAATAATCTTTATAAATTGATAATTAATAAAATATTCTATTTCATAAGCATTTGGAGTATGCTTAGAATCAAGCTTTTCATATAATTTACTAGGTAATATATCAACTAATTCGTCTTTTAATTTAACTTCTCTATTATTATTAAGTACTTTATAATTTTTTTCATCATATGGAATGATTTCTATAATATCTTTATCTTTATTATACTTAATAGAACCATCTGCATTTATATCATAAGAAATATTATCTTCAATAAAATACATTGGGTTTAAGTCTTCATTAACTATTTGCAATTCATCAAAAATTGGTGGCTTAAACTCTAATAAGCTAAGTTCGATGTTGTAAAATACTGAAGATAAAAGTTCTAATATATTTGATTTTCCACTTCCATTTCTTCCAACTATACAATAAGGATTTAAAGTTAAAGAATTAGGTCTTTTATTCAAGAAATGAAGTTCAAAGCCATTCTTTAAACTTCTAAAATCACTATTAAGCTTTATTCTTATCAATCTCATTATCTAACTTCTAAAACTATTTTTTTTAATTCTTTATCAAATTTTTGTAATATTCTTTCATCATCAATAAGTTTAAAAATCATATCTTTAATAACATCATAATTTTGATGCTCATTTACATATTTTGAAACTTCAAAATCACCTTTTTTTATCTCTTCTAAAAGTCTGTTTTCATCTAGTTTTATTGCCATAGTTGTCTCTTCTTGTTCTTTTTGTATCAGTTCGATTTTACTTACATCAAGTTCACCTTTAAAAGCTTTTTGAGCGATTGAGCCAAAAAGGTTATTTAGTTCTATTAAACTATTTTGATAAAAAGTTTTAGTTTGTTCTATTTGAGTTACTATCTCTGCAAATTTATCTTGTAATGGCTTATCAGGTATGTTACAACTGAAACCAGATAATTGTTTTTTATTAACTTTAGGAATATTTGCTCTGTCGCAGTGTCCTAAAATATAATTTAAAAAAAAGTTTGTTCTTAATAGATGTGCTAAAAAAATTCTGTTCATATTATCTTTTGGCAAAATAGGATAGCCATCAGCACTTAATAATCCTCTAAAGTTTGGTAAAGCAACTTTATTAAGATTCGGTCTTATTTTGCTATATAGAATATGTCTTTCATCGAAAGTATATTTACCACTAATCAAATTGTCATCTTTTACAAGTTTATAGTCCAATATTTTCCCTGTATCTTTTTCAATACTTGCAATCCCAATATGTGGGAAATTTGCATATTTTTCAAAGTCTATTGTCATATTTGTATCAATAACAGCCATTTGTTCAAAACTCAATAAATTTTCAGGATTTTTATTAGTCAATATACTTTCAAACATATCTAAAAATGTACTTTTTGTAAGTTTATCAAGTAGCTTAATACTCTCTTCTCTTTTATTTATTAGTTCTTCTATTTGGCTAAGTTGTTGTGCTATTTTTTGTTGGTCTTGTAAAGGTAAAAGTGGGATTTTTATCTCTGAAATATATTTTTTTGAGATATGCTTTAATCCTGCACCTTTAAAACCATCTTCAAGTATTCTAATATTTGATTTTAGATAGTAATAGACATATTTCATATCTATATTTTCACTATTTTTATTTACTACAAAACAATCTGTAGATGTTGCAAATTTTTCATTACAATAGTGAACACTTGCATTCCCACCACTTCCAAAGATTAAACTTTCATCTTCATAATTAAAAGTATCTATAAACTTTGATCGTGTTGCACTAGATGTAAAAAATGGATATTTACCATTTTCTTGACCATCTCCAGCTTTTATCTTTGATTTTGGTAAAAACTTTAGAAGATTATCAAATCGTTCAAAATGTATCTTAGGCATACAAACTCTTTATTTTACTAAGTTCTGTTTGTATCTCATTTTCAAGATTTGAAAGAGTCTCTAAAATATCTTTTGGGTCATCATATTTTACCTCTTCATAAACTTCTTCTTTATAGCTACTATGGCTTAAGTCGTAGTTATTTTCTACTATTTCTTTTTTAAATACTATAAAAGAATTAGAGGTTCTCTCATTTGAATTATTAACACTATCTTTATATTGAGTTATAATATCTTGTAAATCTCCATATCCGTCAATTTTTATTCTTTTATCATCTAGGCTATAGCCATCACTTTGCATATCATAGAAAAAAACTTTGTCAGTTTCTCCACCTTTAGTAAATATAAGTATCGCCGTAGCAACACCAGCATAAGGCTTAAATACACCACTTGGCATAGTGATAACTGCTTTTAGTTGAGAGTTTTCTATCATGATTTTTCTAGCTTCTACAAAGGCTTTTGCACTACCAAAAAGCACCCCTTGAGGTATGATGATACCAGCTGTTCCACCACCTCTTAACATAGAGTAGATTCTATCTATAAAAAGTAGCTCTGTTTTTGTGGTGCTAAGAGTCAATGTATCGTCTATCTCACCCTTGTTTAGATTACCAGTAAAAGGTGGATTTGCCAGGACTACATCATAAGAGCCTTGCTCATCGCTATATTTTTGAAAGCTTTTGCTGAGTGTATCTGTATAGTCGATGTTTGGGTCATCGATACCATGCATCATAAGGTTCATAAGTCCTAGCCTTACCATCGTCACATCAATGTCATAGCCTCTAAGTGATTTGTCTATCACTTGTTTTCTATCTTCTGTAAGTAATGCACTTGTAGTACTTCTTACAAATCCATTTTCATCTGTGACACTGTGTTTTTTATCTCTATCAAAAGTAGTAAGTATATACTGATAAGCTCCTAGTAAAAATCCACCAGTACCACAAGCAGGATCAGCTATCTTGTCTCCATATTTTGGCTCTACCAAATCTACAAGTAGGTTTATAATATGCCTTGGAGTTCTAAACTGCCCATTTTTACCAGCTGATGCTATTTCACTAAGAAGCATTTCATACACATCACCTTGAATATCTTGAAAAGCTTGACCGTTTTCTAATGCATCTTTTTCTATCTCTTTAAAAATAAGCTCTATAATCTTTATAGCTTCTACAAGTAATAATGGATTTGGAATAATAAAAACAGCATTTTTCATATGTTTCGTAAAATGTGAATTTTTACCATTAAGCTCTTTTAAAAATGGAAAAACAAATTGATTTATTAAGTCAAGCATTTCTTCTGCTTTTAAATGGCTAAATTCACTCCATCTTAGTTGTTCTTTTTTGATTCTAAGTACTTTATCTTCTTCACCGTTTGCTATCTTTTGTTTTTCTTCTTCTGTTGGTTCTGGAAATACTCCATCAAAAAGCGATTTATACTCTTCACCAGTCCATTCTGCATCTGCTTTTCGCTTAAGGTCTAATTCGTCTATTCTTTTCATAAAAATAAGATATGTTATTTGCTCTATAGCAGTAAGTGGATTTGAGATACCTCCACTCCAAAACTTATCCCAAAGTTTATCTATGAGGCTTTTTAATTGTGAATTTAAGTGTAACATTATGCGACTAGCTCCTGTGTGATTTGTAGTATTTCTTCAATTTCTATAGGAGTGAAGACTCCTCTTATCCCTGATGGATGGATCACCGTAAATGGTGCTTGGATTAAATCTTTTTTAGTTATATCGCCATTATCGATAATATAGTTTTTAAGTAGTTCCAAAAACTTCAGCTGTGTAGTTGTAAGTGTAGGGTGCATTTGTATAAATTTTTCAAAAGACTCACTAACTGTATCAGGAAAGTTTTTTAATTTTTCTACACCTAATATATGCCTAATAAAACTCAGAAAAGGTGCTTTCTTATGCATATAAACTCTTCCTAATAAATCAATAGTTATATGTGGTGTTTCATCAAGAAGTGTTTGTTCTAGTTCTTTTTCTTCAATTGATGAAATATTTTGTCCACTCTTAATTTTCTGTAAAATAGGATTTTGATTAAGAAGTTCAGCTATTTTACTTTCTACCATTTCCTTATATTTTGTAATACTTACAGATTCCCTGTCTGCTCCAAATTCTACATATTCTTTTTTTTTAATTATATCTTCAAAATCATATTTTACTTGCTCTTTAGGATTTACATCTTCTCTATATTTCATTAATGGAGCAAGATTAGATACTAAACTATCTAGTTCACTATCGCTTACATGATTCCAATATTTCACTTCCTTAGTTCTTAAGATAAGATCTTTTTGAACAGCTACTATGTTTATAGAAAGTGCTAATTGACTGATTTGTGATATAAGTTTATTTCTTTGTTTTTCAAGTTTTTCTTTATCATTTTGAAGTAAATAAGTACTATATGCCAAAACATCTTTTTCAAATCTCATTGCTTTATAGTCTACTCCAACAATACTTTTTGCAAGTGGTTTGATGTAAGCATCTAGGAAGCTGATTTTCTCTTTTGTTATATCTTGCCAAAAGTTACTATCTAATTTATCAAGATCATTTTTTGCATCTTTTATAGTGATAGAATTTGCTGGATATAAAGCAATAAACTCTTGAAGTTTTAATATCTCTTTTGTAGCAATATTTGTATTTATTTCTATTGCAGTTGCTATTTTTTGAGTTCTTAATTCAAAAAGTGTAACTGGTAATGGAGTATTTGAAGTTAAATCTTTTCCTTGTGGTTGTATTTTAAAATACTCAAAATTATCCCAACAATCAAGTATAAGGAATTTGTCTTTTTTTGTACACCATGGTTTTAAATTTGATTCGTCTAATAACCTTGTACCTCTTCCTATCATCTGCCAAAATCTAGTATATGAATAGATTGGTTTTGAAAATACTAAATTTGTAACTTCTTTTATATCCACACCTGTATCAAGCATACCAACACTAATAGCAACTCTTGGCATATCTTGATTTTTAAATTGATCAAGTAGTCCACCTTTTCCGTATGCCCTACTGTCATCTGATACAATAACTTTTGCAAGTTCTCCCACATGTTCTGGATAAAGCTCATCAAAAAGTTCTTCAACTCTTCTTGCATGTGCTTTAGTCATACAAAAGAAAATTGTTTTAGATGGAAGTACACCATTGTCGTCTTTGAAACACTCTTCCATATATTCTTTAACAATTAATCTATTCGTATCAACATTTACAACACTTTTTTCTAAATCTGTACCTTCAAAATTAACCTCTTCGATATCTTTACCTTCTAAAATTAATCTTTTTTGATCTTCTAAAGAGATAGTTCTTTTACTCAGTCCCTCATCTTGGAACTTTGTTTTAATTTTCATAACTTGAAAATCACAAAGATATGGTGGTATATGGTCAAGTGCCTCTTCATAAGAAAATGCAAATGTAGGAAGCCCATCTTCACAATCAAAAAGATTAAAAGTATTATGATCTATCACATTTGTAGGAGTTGCAGTAAGCCCTAGTTTAATCGCATCAAAATAATCTAAGATCTCTCCATAAGTATTATAAATAGATCTGTGAGACTCATCGATAATAATTAAATCAAAGAAATGAGAAGATAAAGCCTGTTCATCATCTCTTATGATATTTAGCATAGTTGGATATGTTGATATATAAAGTCTTCTATCTTTTGAAATTGTACTTTCTCCAAATTTTGGCCAGTAAGGTTCATTTGGCATATACTCTTTAAATGCTTCTATAGCTTGTTCTCTTAAAGCTATTCTATCTACTAAAAAAAGAGTGTTTTTTACAATTCCAGCTCTCATAAGTGAATCAATTAGTGCAATTGTTGTTCTAGTTTTTCCAGTACCTGTTGCCATTACAAGTAAGAAATCTCTTCTTTTTTTATCTATTGCTTCCATTACAGAACGAATAGCACTTACTTGGTAATCTCTTCCAGCAATATTTGTATCTATAAACTCATGAGAAAGTGATTTTTTGTATTTTTGAATGTGTCTTAATCTTTCTAAATCTTCAATAGTTGGATAGCTATATATTTTTCTTGGTGGGTGGTTTCCTATATCCCAAAAAAAGATATCATTTCCATTGGTATAAAAACAAAAAGGTAAATCAATTGAAAGCTCATCTTTGATATTTTGACAATATTGCTTTGCTTGTTCACGACCAAGTTCTGCATCTTTTGATGATTTTTTAGCTTCAACAACTGCTAAAGGTTTTCCATCTTTTGCAAGTAAAACATAATCAACTTTTTCATTTGAAGTTCTAAGATAAAACTCTTTTACAACTTTAGTATTGTTTGAAGTATCCCAATCTGATAACAACAGTTTTTTATCAATCTGCTTTTCCCGTGTTTCTTTTTCTGTTTCCAATGTTTTACTCGAAGTTTGTAGTTTTATAATAATAATTTATTCTATCTTATTAATAATTACATCTTATTGAATATAATTTTACTTATTACGTATTATTGAATTTTTACTCTTCTTTCATTAATTTCTTTAAATCTACCCAATGTTGAATATCTGAATATTTTATAATACAATCTTTTTCTGGTAGTTGAGAAATAATCTCATCTCTAAAATCATTATAAAACTTTAAAGAAAATTCTTCATCTTGAGTAAAATCACATAAAATAGCTAATGCTGTTTGTAATGAACCTGAACCATTATAACCCCAAGATAAACCCATTGGAGAATGACATATTAATATATTTTTTGTATCGATTATTTTTCCATCTTTAAAAATTGCTTGTTCTTTATAAATACATTTATAGCCTAAGATATCTTTTTTATTTGGAAAAATATTTATAGTATCAATTAAATTAGCATTAAACATTTAAAACCTTTTCCTTTAAATAAATTATTTTACAATAATATTATTTATTATTCATAAATAATTAGTTAATATTAATTAACTAAACTCAAAAGGAATTGTATGCAAGAAAAAAAATTAGAAGATAATATTAATTTGACAAATATCATACTTGAAGTACTTGTAAAAACTTATCCTATTATTTTTGGTTTTTTAATTCTTTTAGATATCACTCTTTTTATAAATACATTTGAATTTGAATTAGGTACAATTCAAAATATATTTCTCAATTTAAATTTAATTAATCTTAACCTGACATTTTTAATTATCTTAATTCCATTTATATTAGCATCATATGTAATTATGGGAATTCTATCAGTACATATCATACCTAATAAAATAAAATCTATCCCTTATATTCAAAATAATTTTTTTAATAAAAAAAGATTAAGAAGAAATATTCTAATTATTTTATTTACATTTATTATTAATATATTAAGTTTGTCACTAATGTTTCTTTCTAAAGATGAACCATTTGTTTTTTATCTAGTTGTTTTATTTTCAATATTCATTCTGTCTATTTCAATTAAAACTTTTAAAATTGAAAATTATGATTCTGCATTATCAACTATTTTAACTTTATTAATTATTGGTTTTATCTATTCATTTTTCAGTGAAGATAAAAACTTATTATTTATAAATACTTTAATTTCCTTGTTTGTTATTGGAATTACATTCATGGACTTTAAAAATAGTGGAGAAGAAAATAAATATAAATTAAACAAATTAAATATATTTATAATTATATTTATAACTTTTACAATAATTTTTATATTTCTAAATCATATCAATTCATCTACTTGGAAATCTCCAATGACTGATAAAACAATAGGTATTAATTATCTATCTTTTAATCTACTTTTTAATAAAGGACTTGTTGTTAAAAATAAATCTAAAATTAATATTGATATTAAAAATAGTTACTTTAAACTAGATACTATTAATAAAATAACTTCTTGTAAAAATAATCTTGTTATAAATTCAGAGTACTGGTATTTAAATCTAACTAATAATTTAAAACTATACGCTAAAGAATTGGAAAAAGAAATTGTGTTTTTGTTAGTGGAAGAAAAGGTAAATAGTAATGCCGAAAGTATTTATAGTTTAATTGATTTAAGCATTATAAAAAAGAATGAGACTTAATTTTTTTAAAACTCATTATCTTCAATTACAATTTCATCTACTTCATAATAAATATCACATATCTCTTGATCTGTAAAATTTGCTTCAAGTTCTTGAATCGTTCTAATATCAACTCCATCAATATACCATCCTATAAACTGCCTTCCATCATCTAAAGTTATGATATCACTATTATCAAACTTTTCATATCCATAAGAATCTTTTATTGCTTTTAGTGCATTTTTATCTATGTTCATTCTTTTCCCTTTTATTAAATTTAAATATATAAATTATTGGTTTTACAAAAACATTCTTTAATAACCAAACTGGAAATTCAACAATATATGCACAAACAACAGCAACAAAAGGAATAACTGCAAAAAGAACAAATACAGATATGCCAAAGCCAAATAGTGCAGGAATTGAATTAAATGCATTATAATTAATACTCCAATCAATTATAAAATTTGGTGTTTCAGTATAAGTAATACCCAACCAAATCACAAAAACTATAATAACAACTAATTTTTGATACCACTTCAT
>Ga0193952_1000943_pt1 | contig 11507 bp, 10 predicted proteins | sample BB_3_MG_FD_140368 | JGI IMG/M metagenome (GOLD analysis project Ga0193952, IMG submission 140368) | Microbial mat bacterial communities from the Broadkill River, Lewes, Delaware, United States - BB_3_MG | ecosystem: Environmental > Aquatic > Freshwater > River > Microbial mats | place: USA... | reverse complement strand
TAAATTCTTTATGGTTTGTTTTTAAAACTCCTTGGACTTCGGAATAGATTTCAATTTTATTTTTAGCAACTAAATTACCATTTGTAGTTATTACAAGTGGAATAGTGCTGTTTTGAACTTCTTTTGTAAATACTGTTTTAACAATTTTATTATGTTTTGATTTTGGTTTTTGTTTATTAGCTATAAAATATTTAGCCATTAAAATAGATCCCAATACTAATAGAATGGACAATCCTATAATAATTATTTTTCTCATTTTTTGTTGTTTTGGTTGTGCAACTAAATTGTTTGCTTTTTTAGATTATTTTGTAATTTCTTCATTATATTAATAAACTGTTCTATTTCTGTTTTCGAAATGCCATTTTGAAGTATTTTTATGTTTTCTAACATAATAGGCTTCATTTTAGCAAATGTTTTTTTACCATTTGTTGTTATGAAAACTAAATTTTTGCGTGAATCTTCTTTTGATGCTATTCTTTTAACCAAGTCGTTTTTTTCCATAACATTTATTAACCTAGTTAAGGAACCTTTATTTCTTCCAGTTATAAAAGCTAAATCGTTTTGAATTATACCATCTTGTTCTTCATGTAAAATTTTTAAAACGATCCATTGCTCCTTAGTTAATGATACATTGTGTTTTTTAAATACATCTGTAATATATAAGGTCATTAATTTTGATGTTTGACCAATCCAAGGAGCAAGGGTTTTGTTAAATTCAGATTTGTCTATATTAATTTCCATTTAATTAATTTTGGACAAATATAGATTATTTTTAAAAACGTTGCATATGCAACTATGTTAATTAGTGTTAACTTTGTTACAAAAAAAAATCACTCCAAAGAGTGATTTTTGTTAAAAACTGTGACCGTTGATTATTGGGGTATAACTACAGTTACAGTATTTGATTGTACTTCTACATTCCTAGGGTTATTTTCAAAATCTAAATTTACAAGTTTTGGTAAGTTTTTAATTGAATCATCAATTGAACCAATAAATCTGTTATTATTTAATAATAATGTTTCAAGGTTGTCTAAGTTACTTAATTCACTAGGCACAGATCCTTCAAATAAATTGTTAGCTAAAGTAAGTTCTTTAAGGTTATTTAATTCACCAATACTTGGAGGAATAACTCCATACATTGAGTTATCAAATATACTTAGTGTTACTAAATTTTTTAAATTTCCTATTTCAGATGCAAGATTCCCCGTTAAATCGTTACTACTAACATGTAAAGTTTCAAGTGTTTCAATATCATAAATTGATGTTGGTAAATATCCACTTATTAAGTTGTTAAATAATACAAGTTCTTTAAGGTTTACTAAATTTCCAATGTTTGCTGGTATTTCCCCTTCTAATTGATTCATGAATAATTGAATGCTTTCTAATGAAGTACATGCTGTAATTTCATTAGGGATTGTACCAATTATTTTATTAAACCCTAAATTTAATGTTTGTAATGATTTCAAATCTTCTATTGAAGAAGGAATTTGACCATTAAGGTTATTCATGCTTAGATTAATTGCAGTAACTGTATTATTTTCTACAGTAATACCAAACCATGTATTAACGTCTTCTTTTAAATCCCAATTATTATTCCAGTTATCGCCATTTGTAGATTTATATAAATCTATCAATGCATTTTTTTCTAAATCTGAAATTTGAGAATAGGTGGCTGGGGCTAGGGTTGCCAACAACAATATTAATAGGGTTAATTTTTTCATGATTTTAGGGGAATTAGGGGTTAATTGTTTAAAATCGTATGGCTAAAGTATAAAATATTTTTCATTTCACCAAATATATCTTACCATTTGTTGTGTTTTTCTTACCGTTTATTTTGGAATGATGCCATTTTGTGCTTTTTGGAAAGAAATCCTCCTTAATTGATTTTACTATTAGCTTACCTTCGAAATAGCATTTAAAATGTACTATATTTGTTCGGAATTCATTTAAAATAATAATATGAAATTAGATATTTTGGCAATTGGAGCACATCCAGATGATGTAGAATTAAGTTGTGGAGCTACAATTGCAAAAGAAGTTAGTTTAGGGAAAAAGGTTGGAATTTTAGATTTAACACGAGGGGAACTTGGAACGAGAGGTACGGCGGAAATTAGAGATAGGGAAGCTAAAGAAGCCGCAAAAATTTTAGGAGTTTTTGTACGCGAGAATTTAGCCTTTGCAGATGGATTTTTTATAAATGATAAAATACATCAACTGGAAATAATTAAAATAATTAGAAAATATCAGCCAAAAATTGTTTTATGTAATGCTATCGATGATCGACATATTGATCATCCAAAAGGAAGTAAGTTAGTTTCAGATGCATGTTTTTTATCTGGGTTAAGAAAAATTAAAACCGAATTTGATGGAAATGAACAGGAATCATGGAGACCAAAACAAGTATATCATTATATACAATGGAAAAATTTGGAACCAAATTTTGTTGTTGATGTTACTGGATTTATGGATATAAAAATTAAAGCTGTGAAAGCTTATGGTTCTCAATTTTATGATCCAAATAGTAAGGAGCCAGTTTCTCCTATAACAAGTAAGAATTTTATTGATAGCATAGCCTACAGAGCTCAAGACTTAGGAAGATTGGTAGGAACTGAATTTGCAGAAGGCTTTAATTCAGAACGTTATGTTGCCATTGAAAATTTTGATAAATTAATGTAAAAAAATGTTTGTCAGATTGTATAAAAGTCTTAAATTTGCAACCTCAAATGGTGATTGTAGCTCAGCTGGTTAGAGCGCCGGATTGTGGTTCCGGAGGTCGCCGGTTCGAAACCGGTCTTTCACCCAGAATTAAAGGTCTGTTTTTACAGACCTTTTTTTGTGTCTAAAAGTTTCGTTTTTTTTCTATTTGCTTTTTTAACTAGTTGAATTTCTTATAGTTGTTTTTTGCGTTAGGGGTAGAATACTTCGGCCTAGCTCAGTACAGGCTATTGTTTGAGCTCTTTTTAAATTGCTTTATTGCAATTAAAAAAGCGAGTAGTGAAAACCCGACCAATAGGGGACGCCCTTAATAGCAATGATATTTAAGGTTTTTTTAAGTTTTTATTGAATATATTTTGATAGTTTTATGTTTTTAAAAATTTTACCAAATAGAAATGAAAAATATACTTTACATTTTAACTTTAATTATAACAACAACTGCAATTGCACAAACATCTAATAATGTAACTTTTGAGAAACAAAAACTGAAACAGGCGTTGGCTTATGGAGATAAAGTAACAGCTGCTTCGAGCATGTATTCAATTATAGCTTTAGAAGGTCCAAAGAGTTCTTATAAAGACAGTTTGGCTTTTCTGTATTTTAATTCTGGAAATTATGTATCTACTTTTTTAGTGACTAATGATATTTTGAAAAATAAGCCAAATAATGTTGAATTATTGGAAATTCATGCAATTTCATTGGAATCGATGGGAGCATTAAAAAAAGCTGGAGAGACTTATAACACGCTTCTTTCAAAAACAAATAATAACTATCATGCATATAAGTTGGCAGGCTTACAATTAAATACAAAAAACCTAACGGAAGCTTATACATCTATTAAGAAGGCAGATCAATTAGCTGATAATGGAACCATGAAAATAAATTTTCAGGTTAATAAAAATTATAATCAGAATGTGGATTTAAAAGCAGCTATTGCTTATTTGGAAGGGTTAATTGCTTTAAAATTAGAAAAAACAGACGAAGCTAAAGCGAGCTTTGAACGTGCAATTAAAATTTTTCCTGAATTTGTATTGGCAAAAGGGAAACTTTCCGCTATTAAAACTGAATAGTATTACTAATCAATATTAAATTTATAATTTTTCAGATAAATAGGGAGCAGTATAAGAATTTTTGCACTTTATAAGTTCTTCTGGTGTTCCCTGAAAAATTAATTCTCCTCCATTTTTACCACCTTCTTTTCCTAAATCGATAATATAGTCGGCACATTTTATTAAATCGATATTATGTTCTATTACAATTATTGAATGTCCATTTTTAATTAAGGCATTGAACGATTTTAATAGTTTTTTAATATCATGAAAATGTAAACCTGTTGTTGGTTCATCAAATATAAATAAAGACTTACTTTGGCGTGTTCCTTTCACTAAAAAGGACGCTAATTTAATACGTTGCGCTTCTCCTCCTGATAATGTTGAGGAAGATTGTCCAAGTGTTACATATCCCAATCCAACATCTTGTAGTGGTTTCAATTTTCGTACCAAGCGACTCTCGTTATGCTTATTGAAAAAATCAATTGCATCGTCAATAGTAGAATTTAAAAGATCATTAATTGATTTATCTTGAAATTTAACTTCCAGTACTTCTTTTTTAAATCTTTTACCCTTACAAGTTTCACATTCTAAATGAACATCAGCCATAAATTGCATTTCTATGGTAACTTCACCTTCACCTTTACAAACTTCACAGCGTCCACCTTCAACATTAAATGAAAAGTGTTTAGGTTGGTAGTTTCTAATTTTTGAAAGTTTTTCTGCAGCAAACAGCGCTCTTATATCGTCATACGCCTTTATATAGGTAACAGGATTTGATCTGCTTGATCGGCCTATAGGGTTTTGATTGATAAATTCAATATGCTCTATACTTGAAATATCTCCTTTGATTTCTGTGAATTGTCCAACTTTTTCTCCATACCCACCTAATTTTTTTTGTATTGCCGGATATAAAATTTTACTAACTAATGTACTTTTTCCACTTCCAGAAACTCCAGTAACTACAGTTAAGCAATTCAAAGGAAAAGAAGCATCGATATTTTTTAAATTATGCTCGCGAGCACCAATAATTTCGATTGTTTTTTTAGGTTTAAATCGTTTTTTTGGAACTTCAATACTTAATTGGTTGTTTAGGTATTTTGCTGTTAATGATTCTGATTTTAAGATTTCTTCAAAAGTTCCTTCGGCAACAATTGCACCACCAAAAGTTCCAGCTTCGGGTCCAATATCAATAATCATATCAGCAGCTTTCATAATATCTTCATCATGTTCAACAACAATTACTGTATTTCCTAAATTTCTTAAATCTTTTAAAACTTTAATTAAACGTTCGGTGTCTTTTGGATGCAATCCAATACTTGGTTCATCAAGTATATACATTGAACCTACCAAGCTACTTCCAAGTGAAGTGGCCAAATTAATACGCTGGCTTTCACCACCAGATAATGTGTTTGATGTTCTGTTTAAAGTTAAATAACTCAATCCTACATCATTTAAAAACTGAAGTCGATTGTTGATTTCAATTAACAATCGTTTTGCAATATTTTGTTCATAACCATCTAGTTGAAGGTTTTTGAAAAAAAAGGTTAATTCATTTAACGGTAAATCAACCAATTCACTAATATTTTTCTTATTTATTTTTACATAATTAGCTTCTTCCCGTAGTCGTTTACCATTACAAGTGTTGCATTTGGTTTTTCCACGATAGCGCGAAAGCATTACTCTATATTGTATTTTATAGCTTTTTTCTTCTAAATGTTTAAAGAAAGCATGTAAGCCTTGAAATGAATTATTTCCTTCCCAAATAACTTGTTTTTGTTCATCAGTTAATTGAAACCAAGGTTTGTGAATAGGAATATTAAAGGTATATGCATTATTTATTAAATCATTTTTGTATTGCTGAAATGATTCTGATTTCCATGGTAAAATTGCGTCTTCATATATTGATAAAGAAGTATTTGGAACAACTAAATCTTCATCAATTCCTATAATATTTCCATATCCTTCACATGATGGACAAGCACCGTAAGGGTTGTTAAAACTAAATAGGTGAGTGTTAGGTTCTAAAAATTGGATGCCATCTAACTCGAACTTATTATTGAAAGGTGTTTGTTCTGAGGTTTTTATATTTTCAATAAGACATTCTCCTTTACCTTCAAAAAAAGCAGTTTGAATAGCGTCACCAAGTCTGTTGTAAAAGTCTTCGTCATCTTTTACAACGATTCTATCTATTACCAAATAAAAATCATGTTCAATTTCAGAAGTAATTTCTTCAATTCTTAAAATTTGATTTTTGTATTTAATTCTTGAATAACCTTGCTGGGCTAAAATTTTTAAGGTTTGAACAACACTACGCTCTTCAGGTATGTGTACAGGTGCCAGTAATAAAAGCTTCGTTTTTAACTCTATTAGTTTTATGTGATTTATTACATCGGTAACAGTATGTTTTTTTACTTCATTACCAGATTTGGGAGAATATGTTTTACCAATTCTTGCAAATAATAGTTTTAAATAATCATAAATTTCTGTTGAAGTACCTACGGTTGACCGAGGATTTGTTGAATTTACTTTTTGTTCTATAGCAATTGCCGGGGCAATACCTTTTATATAATCAACTTTTGGTTTATTTAATCTACCTAAAAATTGACGAGCATAAGATGATAAGCTTTCAACATATCTTCTTTGACCTTCTGCAAATAATGTATCAAATGCAAGACTTGATTTTCCAGATCCAGACAAACCTGTTATTACTACCAGTTTATTTCTAGGAATTGCAACATCAATATTTTTTAAATTGTGAAGTTTAGCTCCTTTTATAAGTATATTTTCCTTAGGATTTAAAGTGGCAATATTTTTAGTCATTATTGAAAAAAAAGTGAATAAACGCAAAGGTAATCACAAATTTTGTAAATTAATGTATAGGAGTAATAGTAATTAATTTTAATATGAAGCCTATTTCTATTAAAAATTAAATTTTCGTTGTAATTCTTTTAATAAAATTTGTATTTCTGAAAAAAACAACGCATATTTGACAAGAATATAACCCAAAAGAACGCCTATACAACACAATTACTTTTTATAACATTTAATAGATACAATTACATTTTAACCCCTAATGTATTTAAAATTATGGAAAGTAATCACACTACTGATGGCGTATTAGTCAGCAATTACATTAATGGAAATGAGAAATCTTTAGAGATTTTAGTAATTCGTCATAAACAACGAATTTTTAGTTTTGTCCTATCAAAAGTAATGGACAGAGAAATTGCTGAAGATATTTTTCAGGATACTTTTATTAAAGTTATTAATACCTTAAAAAGAGGAAAGTATAATGAAGAAGGAAAATTTTTACCTTGGGTAATGCGTATTGCTCATAACTTAATTATTGATCATTTTAGACGTAATAAAAGAATTCCGAAATTTAATAATACTGATGAGTTTGATATATTTGATGTGTTAAGTGATGAAACACTTTCGGCAGAAAATCAGATAATTAGAAATCAGATTTTAAATGATGTTCGTAATTTAGTTGATGAATTACCAAATGATCAAAAAGAAGTATTATTAATGCGTATGTATAAAGACATGAGCTTTAAAGAGATTGCTGAAAATACCAATGTAAGTATTAATACTGCTTTAGGAAGAATGCGTTATGCCTTAATTAATTTGAGAAAACTAATTGAAAAACATCATATTGTTTTGGTGAGTTAATTAGAAGTACAATAAAAGAATAGTTTCATCGTTATACATATTAAAAACCAGTAATATATGATGAAACTTTACTCTGAAAAGTCTCCTTTGATGGAGCAACCTAGAAACGAAATAATTCAATATTTGCTAAATTACTCAAAACAGTTAAGAGTAATTAAAACCAACAAAAACAAATTTATTGAATTACATTTGAATTAATGTTCTGAAAACCCATTTTTTAACCAAAAATGGGTTTTTTATTTTTTTAAAACTGATTTTCTTCCTATTGTTTTAGTAATAATATCTTTTTCAATATTCCATCCTCTAGCAGGAGAATACTCTCTACCATAAAATATAATTTGAAGATGTAATTTGTTCCAAATTTCTTCTGGAAAAAGTCTTTTAGCATCTTTCTCTGTTTGTACTACATTTTTTCCATTCGTTAAATTCCATCGATACATTAACCTATGAATATGTGTATCTACAGGGAAGGCAGGAATACCAAATGCTTGACTCATAACTACGCTGGCTGTTTTATGTCCTACAGCGGGTAATGCTTCTAAATCTTTATAATTTTGTGGAACCTTGCCATCATGCTTTTCAATTAGAATTTTTGATAAGCCGTAAATTCCTTTCGATTTCATAGGAGATAACCCTGCAGGTTTTATAATTTCCCTAATTTCTTCAACAGTAAGCTTTACCATATCGTATGGGTTATCTGCTTTTGCAAATAAAATAGGTGTAATTTTATTAACACCTTTATCTGTACTTTGTGCAGATAACAACACGGCAATCAATAAAGTATAGGGATCCTTATGATCTAATGGAATTGGTGTTTTAGGATATAATTGTTCAAGGGTATCAATTACGAATTGAACTTTTTCTTGTTTGGTCATTTTTAGTATCTTTACAATTGGCTAAAATACAAATTATGACAACATTAAAAATAGGAGATAAAGCACCAAATTTTCAATCACAAGATCAACAAGGAAATAGTATAAAACTATCAGATTACCAAGGTAAAAAACTGGTATTATTCTTTTATCCAAAAGCTAGTACACCGGGTTGCACCGCTGAAGCTTGTAATTTGCGTGATAATTATCAATCGTTTTTAGCAAAAGGTTATGATGTATTGGGTGTAAGTGCTGATTCTGCAAAACGTCAGCAAAATTTTATCAATAAAAACGAATTGCCATTTCCTTTATTGGCAGATGAAGATAAAACTGTAATCAATGCTTATGGACTTTGGGGGCCAAAGAAATTTATGGGAAGAGAGTATGATGGTATCCATAGAGCTACTTTTGTAATTGATGAAAATGGTATTATTGAAGATGTAATTTCAAAAGTAAAAACAAAGGAGCATACTAATCAGATATTGAAATAATTAAAACTTCATATCCAATTTAATATTAAAAACACGTTGTGTCATAAAATTAGGTATTCCATAAAATTGTTTTGAATAAACATCACGAACCCAAGTGTTTGTTATGGAATTTTGAACATCAAACATATTAAATATTTCAAATCCAACTGAAAATTCTTTAAAATTTTGTTTCCAACCGCTGGAATATTGATTTTTTGCATCTGTAAACACGTATGAGATACCAATATCAGCTCTTTTATAAGCATTTAATCTGCTTTGGTAATCATATGGGTTGGTATAAGAAGGTGAGCCTCCAGGAACTCCTGTGTTAAATACTAAATTTAAGTACATTTTTATATTAGGTATGTTTGGTACATAGTCCTGAAAAAGCATTGCAAATTTAAATCGTTGATCTGTTGGTCTTGAAATATATTCCTTACCAGTTATTTTTTCTTCAGTTTTTAAAAAACCAAAACTAACCCAGCTTTCTGTTCCAGGAACAAATTCACCATTCAATCTTAAATCTAAACCAGTGGCATAAGCTATAGCATCATTATTTGCCTGATATCTTATTTTAACATTGTCAACAGTATATGAGTTAACATCCGTTAAGTTTTTAAAATAAATTTCTGAAACTAATTTAAATGGCCTATCCCATAATTGAAAACTATAATCGTTTCCTAAAACAACATGTATGGATTTTTGAGCTTCAACAGTAGGAGAAATAATACCTTCACTATTTCTTAACTCTTTATAAAATGGTGGTTGGTTGTATATTCCTCCAGAAAGTCTAAATAACATGTCCTTGTCCCAATCGGGTTTAATAGCAAATTGACCTCTTAAACTATATGTTGAATTTTTAGAGGTTTTAATAGCTGATTGTTTAATATTCCAAAGATGACCTCTGGCACCAATATTAAACCAAATTTTTTGATTACCTAAAGAGGTATTTTTACTGTATTGGCTAAACCAAACTAAGCGATTAATAGTTGTATGGTTTTTGGCATTTATATTTTTGAAAGGAATAATTTCACCTGAAAATGGTTCGTATGGTTGATTGTTTGAAATATGATGGTTAGGTCTAACACTAAATCCAACTGAATCAATTACTTCCCATTCTTTTAACCGGTCCTTAATATCCTCCTTTTTATATTTCAGTCCAAAATCAAATTGATTATTGTCTTTTTTATAGGTTGATTTTAATTCTATAGTATTTATTAAGGCATCAATGTCGTTTCTGGCATGGTTTAACTGTGAGCCAATTCCTTCAGAAAATTCAACTTCACCAAAACCATCAGAACCAAAATCATTATTTACTTCTCCTAAATTATAGCTAGCTAAAATATCATAATACTCTTCTTCAATAGTGTGATACATAGAAGTTGTTAAACTAAAATCTAAATGGTTATTTACTTTATAGTTCGTTTTTAAAGCACCAAATAATGTTTCAAATTTGTCTTTTTCTTGCCCTTCATAATAAACAATCAATTCAAGAGGATTGGATATTGTCCCAAACTTAGTTCGTCGAGAAACAGGAGTGTAATTGTAATTATTGACTGAAAAATTTCCTAAAAAATCAAATTTTAGCTTTGAATTTACGGTATAAGATAAAAAAGTTTGAGCATCAATAAAATTTGGATTGGAAGTTGTCTCGGTATCTTTACTATTAATAAATAAGCTATTATCTCTATATCGTACTCCTAAAATTGCATTGAGTTTATTTTTTAAAAGTGAACCTTCAATAGTTGCGCTTCCACCTAATAAGCTCGCATTAATTGTTGTAGCCAATTGTTTTGGTGTTCTGTAAGTAATATCTAAAACAGAAGAAAGTTTATCGCCATATTTAGCTTGAAAACCACCTGCTGAAAACTTAATATTTTGAACCATACTACTGTTTACAAAACTTAATCCTTCCTGTTGACCTGATCGCACTAAAAAGGGTCTGTAAATTTCAATACCATTTACATAAATCAAGTTTTCATCAAAATTTCCCCCTCTAACGTTATATTGTGTACTTAATTCATTGTTGTTATTAACGCCTGGCAAGGTCATTAATAGGTTTTCAATACCTTTGTTAGCTCCCGGAATTTTTACTGCATCAGCAGCTTTAATTTTGATAAAACCTTGAGCATCTTTCTTGACATCTTTTACAACAACTTCATCAATTTCTTCAATTTTAGAATTTAAAATGGGAGAAAATCGTAATGTTTTATTTTTTGGGATTTTTATAGTTTTGGTAAAAGTTCTAAATGAAATATGCCTAAAAACTATTTTTACTTCTTTGTCTCCAGGTAAAGTTAATTTGTATTCTCCTTTTTCATTAGTAATAGTTCCATGATTTAGGTAGTTAACAGAAACACCCTCAATTGGTTCTTTGTTAGAATTTTTTACAATTCCTTTCATTATAGAATTTTGAGATGAAAGGGTAGGAGTTATTAATAAAAATAAAATTATGGGGATTATTCTTAGCATAGATTTTTATTTTTTTCTAAAAAAAGAAGTATTTAAAACTGATGTGTTACCAACGTTGTCTTTAACAATTATTTTTAAGCTATGCTTTGCATTGGTAAAAGTTTTATCATTAAAATTATAAGTCAACATACCGTTTTTAACATTGTATTCCATTAAAATCCATTTTCCATCAATTTCTCCTCTGTATGATTTAATTCCAGACTCTTTATCTTCTATTTTTACTTTTAAAGTTTTAAAATGGGTAAGCCATTGCC
>Ga0193952_1000940_pt1 | contig 11549 bp, 7 predicted proteins | sample BB_3_MG_FD_140368 | JGI IMG/M metagenome (GOLD analysis project Ga0193952, IMG submission 140368) | Microbial mat bacterial communities from the Broadkill River, Lewes, Delaware, United States - BB_3_MG | ecosystem: Environmental > Aquatic > Freshwater > River > Microbial mats | place: USA... | reverse complement strand
TTATTGGTTTCATGAGTAATAGGGTGGGGCAATTAATGAACTCGTTAGATATGCTTACACAAGTGAATGCTAATCAACGTTTAGTCATGTATTTTGCTGAAATATACCGTAAACAAAATCAACAAGGAAATCGACTTGCGCTACCTAGCACTAAAAAAGTTCTAGCAACGCAACTGGGTATAACACCCGAAACCCTGTCGCGTTTACTGAATAAATTAAAGGCAGCTGGTCTAATACAAGAGACAGGAGCCTATATAACTGTGCCAGATTTTAACGGTTTATGTCGAGAAGTTGACTTAGTCTCAAGTATTTTTCAAAAAGCGCATTAAATGCTGTTTTAATTTTACTTAAAAACAGTAACGTTGAATCATCGTTATCAGTAATTTGTCTGTTTTTTCAATTTCGCTGTGAGCTAAAAATTCATTGGGTTGATGTGCTTGCTCGATTGAGCCAGGTCCTAGCACAATGGTTTGACAACCAAGTTGCTGAATAAAAGGGGCTTCGGTAGCATAATTTACTGCACAACAGCTGTGACCACTAATTTCTTCAGCAATACTGACTAAGCAATTTTCTTCACTCGGTATTTTTGATTGCTCAAAGCTTGGAGAGCTAGGGTGTAATTCTTCAAAGCTGATTCTAGCTGGGTATTTTTCAGCTAATGGTTTTAATGTTTCGCTTAACCAGTTCAGTAGTTCATCGTCGCTCATACCAGGTAAGGAACGCAGATCTATGTCGAGTTCACAATAACCACAAATACGGTTGGCATTATCACCACCATTAATTGCGCCCATATTAAGCGTAGGAGCAGGCACATCGAATCTTTCATTATTGTAATTTAGGTTAAACTTTTCTTGTAAACTAATTAGCTCACCAATCACTTCATACATGATCTCAATAGCATTCACACCACGGCTTGGTTTACTTGAATGCCCAGACTGACCTTGTACACTAATACGATGCGACATATGTCCTTTATGCATCATAACAGGTACTAAGTTTGTTGGCTCTCCGATAATTGCTACATCGGGTTTTATCGCTTGGCTTTGTGCAAAAAAACGTGCTCCAGCCATTGTTGTTTCTTCATCTGCAGTGGCTAATATATACAATGGTTTTTTTAATTTCTTAACGTCCAAGCCTTTACATACTTGTAAAATAAAAGCAAAAAAACCTTTCATATCACAGGTGCCTAAACCAAAAAATTTATCATCTTTATTGATAACACCCATGGGGTTACTTTCCCAGCGACGTTCGTCAAAAGGAACCGTATCACTGTGACCAGCCAATAATAATCCACCCTCACCGCTGCCTAATTTAGCCAATAAGTTATACTTATTATCGCCTCCTTTATGCACATTTGGCACCTTTTGAATGTCAATAGAAAAACCTAATTGTTCGAACCATGTGGCTAGTAATTGAATCACTGTTAGGTTTCCTTGATCCCAACTAGGTTGAGTGGAACTAACTGATGGGCAGGCAATTAACTGTGTCAAGGACTGAGTGAAATCTGGCAGTTGTGGCATAAATAATATCCATAAAAAATCATGAGAAAAAGCTTAAATAGTTATGCTTATTAGTTGCATAACTACCCATTAACTGGTAAATTGCTTTTTATAGTGTAAATAACCTGTTTTTATAAGGCTACTCTTTTCATAAGGCACAGTGTAATGCTAATTGTTCAAGGAATACGACGACGATAGATATTTATTTTATTATCTCTTGGACGCTTTAGTTATAAGAGATTGGTTATATCGTTTTAATTATTTGAATAATAAGGTTTTAATTGTGTCAGAAATAAAAAAAGTTGCTGTTATCGGTGCCAGTGGTTATGCCGGCGCGGAGTTAGTTGGTTTACTAAATCAACATGACAAAGTTTCAATACAACATCTTGTTGTGTCGGAAAACTCTACTTCCTGTGGAAAACCTTTTAGCGAATTACATGGTCGCTGGCAGGGGATATGTGATGTACCCCTGCAATCTTTTTCTCAGCAATGGTTTGAAGACAATGTTGTCAATACTGCAGAAAAATTAGATGCTGTTTTCTTTGCTACACCGCATGAATTTAGTGCCGATTGGGCACAATCATTTGTTGATTATGGGGTGAAAGTATTTGATTTGTCTGGTGGTTTTAGATTGAAAAAACCAACAGATTACCCTACCTATTATGGCTTTGAGCATGCGAATGTCGATGCTTTGGCGCAAGCAAAATATGGCTTAGCTGAGTGGCAACATGATGATATAGCCAATACTGATTTAATTGCTGTACCAGGCTGTTACCCAACAGCAAGTTTACTGTCATTAAAACCTATTACTAGCAATAAGCTGCATGTGGAAAATTCACTTATTGTTGTAAACGGTATTAGTGGTGTCAGTGGTGCGGGTAGAAGTGCTTCTCTTGCAACTAACTTTAATGAGGTGAGCTTAAAGCCTTATAATATTTTACAGCACAGACACCAACCCGAAATTTCTCAAGAAGCTGGCGCTCAGGTCATTTTTAATCCTCACTTAGCTCCTTATAAAAGAGGTTTGCTAGCGACGGTTACTATGCAACTAAAAGCAGGTGTTACGGCAACACAAGTTAATTCTGCTTTTGAGCAAGCTTATCACGATAAACCGCTTGTTCGGCTAGTGAAATCTTGGCCGCAAATTGGTAATGTAGCGTATACCCCTTTTGCTGATGTTCATTGGCAAGTCGATGAAGAAAAACAAGTGGTGGTTGTGAGCTGTGCTATTGATAATTTACTCAAAGGTGCATCATCGCAAGCAATACAGTGTTTTAATATTTCTCTTGGTTTACCGAGTGAATACGCCTTACTGTCAAAATAACTGAAACTTTTGTTGCTAGTATTGAGTTGCGAAACGAAAAAAGAGAAATGAAATGAGTAATCCTAAACCCTTAGTAATCAAGATTGGCGGCGCCATCTTAGAAAAAGAAGATGCATTAAAGTCATTATTAATCGTGATCGCAAACCTTAAAGCGGATGCAAAAATTGTTTTAGTGCATGGCGGTGGTTGTGTCGTTGATGAAATGTTAGCGCAGGCTGGTTTTACCACAGTCAAAAAACATGGTTTACGGGTAACGCCTAAAACACAAATTGGTCTTATTAGTGGCGCATTAGCGGGCACAGTAAATAAATCAATTGTTGCCTCGGCAAACAGTATGAATTTATTTGCTGTGGGCTTATCGTTAACTGATGGCGATATGATTGCTTGTACTAAGTCAGAATTAGACTTAGGAGAGGTGGGGGTTCCTAGTCCCAAATCTAGTCAATTGTTAGACGCTTTACTTCAAAATAATTTTTTACCTGTGGTTTCATCTATTGGCGCTTTACAAAATGGTGATCTTGTTAATGTTAATGCTGATGATGCAGCCGTAGTTATTTGTCAGCTACTTAATGCTGAACTTTTATTATTAACTGATGTTAATGGTGTTAAAGGTAGTGATGGTGAATATTTAACGTCGCTTAATAGTGAGCAAGCTGCAGTATTGATTGAAACAGGTGTTATTGCTGGCGGGATGACGGCAAAAGTTAATGCGGCATTACACGCTGCAAATCAATTACGACGAAGTATCGCGGTTGCAAGTTGGCAATCGCCTGAGCAAATTCCGAGCCTGTTGAATGGACAGGGCATGGGTACGCAGATTTTACCTAATTAAGTATCAGTGGCGTTACCTTTTAGCTTAGTCTCATTAGTTTTGTCTTATTAGAAAATACTTTAGATTAATTGAATAGAGAAATTTATGTTACAACAAACTAAAGCACTACAACTTTCCCATTTTTTAGCTGATGATGAGCTAAATAAAGCACAATTATTAGCCCTAATTGAACTTGCTATTAAGATTAAAAATAATCCCCGTGATTATAATCAAGCGTTAGCAGGTAAATCAGTTGCCATGATTTTTGAAAAACCCTCACTAAGAACACATGTTAGCTTTGATATGGGTATCAATAAATTGGGTGGGCACGCCCTTTACTTAGGTCAACAAAACGGCAAGTTAGGTGAGCGCGAGCGTGTTAGTGATTACGCTAAAAACTTATCTTGCTTTGCCGATGCTATTGTTGCTCGTGTTTTTAGTCACGACTCAATTCAAGGCTTAGCTGAACATGCTAGCGTACCTGTTATTAATGCCTTATGTGACGTTTATCATCCCTGTCAGGCTTTGGCTGATTTTGTTACTTTAACCGAAAGATTCGGCGACGTAACTCAGGTTAAACTTGCCTATGTTGGCGATGGCAATAATGTTTCTCATTCTTTAATGATCATGGCCGCCACGTTGGGTGTTGACTTTACCTTGGTAACCCCGATAGGTTATGAAGCAAAATCAACAATTATTGAAAAAGCAAAAATACTGGCGAATGAATCGGGCGCAAAACTTAATATAACGAGTGACATTAATAGTATTGGCGCGCAAGATGTCATCTATACTGATACATGGATTTCTATGGGTGATGAAGACGCTAATAAAAAGTCAAAAGTTATCGCACATTTTTTACCTTATCAGGTTAACCATACGTTGATGAATAATACAGAGGCGAGTATTGTTATGCACTGTCAACCTGCACATTTGGAAGAAGAAATTACAACAGCACTTTTTGATAGTGAAATGTCAGTGGTATTTCAGCAAGCTGAAAACAGAATGTGGGCACAGAATGCCGTATTAGTAACCCTATTAACCAGCTAATGAACAAACTGATAATAAACCTTATCAAAAACAGAATTGAAATAACTGAAATAATTTAACAAATTTAGAGAAAAAATCATGAGTATTCAAAAGAAAAAGATTAAAAAAGTCGTATTAGCGTATTCTGGTGGATTAGACACATCAGCGATCATTCCATGGTTGAAAGAGAACTATGAAGGTTGTGAAGTGGTTGCTTTTTGTGCTGATGTTGGTCAAGGAGAAGATGAACTCGTTGGTATTCAAGAAAAAGCCATTGCTTCAGGTGCTTCAGAATGCCACGTTGTGGATCTTAAAGAAGAATACGTAAAAGATTATATTTACCCCATTCTTAAAACAGGTGCTGTATATGAGGGCCAATATTTACTTGGTACGTCAATGGCGCGTCCTGTTATTGCTAAAGCGCACGTTGAAGTGGCTTTAAAAGTAGGTGCTGATGCTGTATGTCATGGTTGTACGGGTAAAGGTAACGACCAAGTACGTTTTGAATCTTGTTTTGCTGCATTAGCACCAGAGCTAACTGTTATTGCGCCATGGCGCGAGTGGGACATGGTTTCTCGTGAAGATTTATTAGATTACTTAGCAGAGCGTAATATTCCATGTTCAGCATCATTAACTAAAATTTATAGCCGTGATGCAAACGCATGGCATATTTCGCACGAAGGCGGTGAGTTAGAAGACCCATGGTGTGAGCCGTCTAAAGAAGTTTGGACTATGACTGTAGATCCTATGGATGCACCAGATGAAGCTGAACGTGTTCAACTAAGCTTTGTTAAAGGTGAATTAGTTTCTGTTGACGGTAAAGACTTTAAAGCGAATGGTACGCCAGCACTTGACGCATTAATGTACTTAAATGCCAAAGGCGCAGCACACGGTGTAGGTCGTATAGATATCGTAGAAAACCGTTTAGTGGGTATGAAGTCTCGTGGTTGTTATGAAACGCCAGGTGGCACAATCTTAATGGCGGCATACAAAGGCTTAGAAACCTTAATTCTTGATAAAGAGTCATTAAAGTACCGTGAATCAATTGGTTTAGAGTTTTCACATGTTATTTATGATGGTCGTTGGTTTACGCCGTTAGCTAAAGCACAACTAGCTGGCGCTGCATCTTTTGCTGAGCAATTAACGGGTGATGTGGTTGTTAAGTTATATAAAGGTATGGCACAAGTAACACAACGTCGTTCACCTAACAGTTTATACTCAGAAGAATTTGCAACCTTTGGTGCTGATGATGTTTACGACCAAAAACATGCTGAAGGATTTATTCGTTTATTCAGCTTGTCTAGCCGTATTACTGCACTAAGCCAGAAAAGTGCCCAAAAAGACAACCAAAAAGGTTAGGAGATAAAGTTATGGCCTTATGGGGTGGACGTTTTAAAGAAAAAGCGAGTGTACAATTTAAGAAATTTAATGACTCGCTACCTGTTGATTATCGCATGGCAGTGCAAGATATTGTGGGTTCAATTGCTTGGGCGCAGGCAATTCATGAAGTTGGCGTATTAAATGACGATGAATTAACACGCTTAACGGCAGCATTGAATGAATTAAAAGTGTCAGTAGAAGAAAACCCAAAACAAATCTTGCTGTCTGATGCCGAAGATATTCACAGCTGGGTAGAAATTCAGCTAATAGCAAAAACAGGGGACTTAGGCAAAAAACTCCATACAGGTCGTAGTCGAAATGATCAAGTGGCCACTGATTTAAAGCTATGGTGTAAAGAAACAGGTGGTGATTTATTATTTGCATTAGTTAATTTACAACAAGCAATGATGAATTTAGCTGAACGTGAAAAAGACACAGTGTTGCCAGGTTATACTCATTTACAACGTGCACAGCCCGTAACGTTTGGTCATTGGTGTTTAGCCTATGTAGAAATGTTCAACCGTGATATTGGTCGTTTAAAAGATGCTTTGTATCGTTTAGATGTATCGCCATTAGGCTCGGGTGCCTTGGCGGGAACAGCTTATCCAATTGACCGTAATGCCTTAGCCAATCGTTTAGGTTTTAGAACAGCAACCATGAATAGCTTAGATGCAGTTTCAGACCGAGATCATGTGATTGAACTGCTCGCAAGTGCAAGTATTTCAATGATGCATTTATCGCGTTTTGCCGAAGACTTGGTTTTTTATAATTCAGGCGAAGCTGGCTTTGTTGAAATGAGCGATTTAGTTAGCTCTGGCTCTTCTTTGATGCCACAAAAGAAAAACCCCGATGCTTGTGAATTAATTCGCGGCAAGGCAGGACGAGTATTTGGTTCATTAACAGGCATGTTAACTACCATGAAAGCGTTAGCGCTTGCCTATAATAAAGATATGCAAGAAGACAAAGAAGGGCTATTTGACGCCCTTGATACATGGCAAGAATGCATGGAAATGGCGGTATTAGTTGCTGATGGTTTAAAAGTAAATAGAAGCCGTACATTAGCGGCTGCACAACAAGGTTATGCTAATGCAACGGAACTTGCAGACTATTTAGTGAGCAAAAATATTCCGTTTCGTGAAGCTCATCACATTGTTGGTGAAGTTGTTTTGGCGGCCATTGCCCAAGGTTGTCCGTTAGAAGATTTAACCATTGCGCAATTACAAACATTTAGCACACAAATAGAGGCAGACGTTTATCAGCATTTATCCATTGAATCCACACTTGATAAACGTGAAGTACTTGGTGGTACGTCTCGTTCACAAGTAGAAAAAGCCATGGCAAATATTCAATCGGGTAATGAAGAAATATTGAATGAACAAGTGGCTGGTGCTCCCGGTATTCAACAAACAGAAATTGCTCTTAAACAAGTAAAACAGCGCTTGAATGCACAACGGGCTGCTGCTATGTCAGTGCGTAGAGCACGTATGTCAGATGTAAATAAAATACATCAGTTAGTTAATATTCAAGCTGACAAAGGTGAAATATTACCAAGATCACTTGATAATATTATTCATGATATACAAAATTTTGTAGTTGCAGAGCTTGAAGGTGAGGTTGTTGGTTGTGCATCACTTTACATTTACCAAACGGGTCTTGCTGAAATTCGTTCTGTTGTTGTTGAAGAAGCAGCTAAAAACCAAGGACAAGGTGAGGCATTAATTCAGTACCTTCTTGAATTTGCTTACCAAATGGAGTTAAAACAAATTATTGTATTAACTTATATTCCTGCATATTTCACCAAATTAGGCTTTAATCTTATTGATAAAGATTCACTAGCTGAAAATATAATTGAAGACAGTGAGCCAAGCCCACATAAAGACCCTGCAGATGAAGTTGCAATGGAATATATTGTTGGGCAAGGCAAATAAATAGCCAGCCATTTAGGATTCGATTAAACCAAATATTAGAACTTAATGGTAATTGTAAAGTATGGAAAACATGAATAATAGTGATCAAAATTACGTAAAATGGTTTAGAAATGCTGCACCTTATATAAATGCGCATCGGGGAAAAACCGTTGTATTAATGTTTGGTGGTGAAGCCGTTTCACATCCAAATTTTTCAAATATTATTCATGATATTTCATTACTACGTAGTTTAGGTGTGAAGTTAGTTGTAGTGCATGGAGCAAGGCCACAAATAGAAGAACGCATGGCGCAGCGTAATATTGAACGAATTATTGAAAATAATATTCGCGTTACTGATGCCGATACGTTAAGTGCTGTTAAAGACGCGACTGGATCACTACGTTTACACATTGAAGCCTTATTAACCACAGGTTTAGCAAACTCTCCCATGCATGGCTCTCGTATTAGAGTGAGTACGGGGAATTTTGTTATTGCTAAACCTATGGGTGTACGTGATGGTATTGATTATAAATATACGGGCACTGTACGCAGAATAGACTCAGAAGGCATAAATATGCAGCTAAATTATGGTTCTATTGTGCTGCTATCACCTATTGGGTATTCACCTACAGGCGAAGTATTCAACCTAGCATTAGAAGATGTTGCTGCGCAAACAGCCATCGCCTTAAATGCCGATAAATTAATTACGCTAACGTATGACGAAGGCCTACTTGATGAAACAGGGCAGCTTATTAAAAGCTGTAGTGTACGTCGAGTTAAAACCTTGCTTGATGATAAAGATGACCATGTTCGTCAACTATTACTACGCGCAATTATTCAAAGTGGCGAAAATGGTGTTGAACGCTGTCATTGTGTTAGCTATCAAAGTGATACTGCTCTATTGCAAGAGCTTTTCAGCCGTGATGGTGCTGGAACACTCATTGCTAAAGACCACAAAGAAGAACTGTCTACAGCAACCATAGATGATGTGGCTGGTATACTGGAGCTGTTGGCACCACTTGAAGCAGAAGGCATTTTGGTTAAACGCTCTCGTGAATTATTGGAAGTTGAAATAAACCAATTTATTGTGCTCAAAAAAGAAGACATGATTATTGCTTGTGCTGCACTTTATCCATACCCTGATGCTAAAATGGGCGAAGTGGCGTGTGTTGCAATTCACCCAGATTACCGTAAAGGTAATCGAGGTGGTCGACTTATTACTGCGTTAGAAGAAGAGGCAAAGTTGTTAGATTTATCTGCAATATTTGTCTTAACCACTGTTAGTGGGCACTGGTTTCAAGAGCAAGGTTTTATTGAGCAACCAACGGAAAAATTACCTGAAGGCAAACAAAAACTGTACAATTTTCAACGTAAATCTAAAGTCTTTATTAAAGAAATTTAAGTTGTTCATTAAAATTACTCCTGCTTAAGCTTAGCTTTTTTTGTCTATTAATTATCTATGCTTGTACTTCTTTTTGTAATACCCGTTCCTTCTCTTATCTTGTTTTTTTGTAATATACTTAACAAGTTTTATTTACTGACTTAGAATCCAAAAAATAAAGTGTCAGATTATTTTACATGTCTAAATTGTTCCTTTATCTGTACTATATTTCGTTTCAGAGTGTCTTTATTGGTTTTTTGTTTGTTTATTCTGTTTTTCGTGTTTATTGTTGTATTATATTTCTTTTGTTGTTATTTTTTTGTTTGTAAAAAAGAACCAACGTAAACTTTTTGTAAAATAAATTTACATATAATTTACGTTGGTTCTTTTTAACTTGCTTTAGAAGCATATAAATAGGTAATACCTAGCTGTTGTTAACATAATTATAACAAGGCACTATTATTGCTTAATGCTAAAGGGTGCAATATTCATTGTGCGTATTAATGAAAGAAAAAATGAATATCAAGGTTTAATGAGAAAATAATAATAAACAGGAGATAAAGATGGAATTTAAGAGATCTACACTGGGACTGGGGGGCTTGATTGCATTAGTTATAACCGCAGGTACAGCTACCACGGTTATAGCAAATGAAGTAACGGCTGATATAAGTAAATTCAAAGTTGATACAACGAGGCTGAATAATACAAAGCATCATACCAGTAACTACATTGTTCAATTAAAGGGCAAAGTAGCAATTGCACAAGCGCAAGATATAGGCGAGCTTATGCCTACTAATCAATTGGTTGCGAATGTAGGCAATAGATATAATGCGTATACACCAGCAATGATAGCTTATACTGAAGCACTAGAGAAAAAACAGAAAGAAGTTGCTGGAAGTATAGGGGCGGTAGATATTATTTACTCTTTTACACATACCTTTAATGGCTTTACTGCTAAATTAAGTGACAAACAAAAAAGTGAATTAGAATCTCACCCAGACGTTATCGGTGTTTGGGAAGATCAATTAGAAGTGATAAATACTTCTAACACGCCAGAATTTTTAGGTTTAACAGGCCCTGGGGGACAACATTCTCTAAATATTAAAGGAGAAGATGTCATTATTGGTGTAATTGACACGGGTATTTGGCCAGAGAATCCAAGCTTTTCTGATGATGGTTCTTACTCTGACCCTATTAGTTTAGGCTGGCAAGGTTCATGTGATATAGGCACTGATACGGAATTTTATTGTAATAATAAATTAATTGGCGCGCGTTATTTTGATGCTAGTTTTAAAAGTCAATATGATATTCAATATGTATTAGGTGAGTTTGATTCACCACGTGATGCTGACGGACATGGAAGCCATACTGCAAGTACAGCTGGTGGAAATGAGAATATCGACGCTGTACTTTCTGGCATTCCCGCTGGAATTGTATCTGGTATGGCGCCACGAGCACGTATTGCTGCTTATAAGGCTTGCTGGAATAGTGACTATGTAAGCCCTGAAGGAAATAAAGAACGCGGTTGCTTTTACGGTGACACCATGGCAGCGATTGATGCCGCTGTTACTGATGGTGTAGATGTGATCAATTATTCTATTGGTGGTAGCAGAACAGATTTAACTATTCCTTCAACAACGGCTATGTTAAATGCAGCCGCTGCGGGTGTCTTTGTATCAGTTTCTGCGGGCAATGAAGGGCCTGATGTCGAAACAGTTGGCACACCAGCGCCATGGGTAACAAGTGTTGCAGCCTCAACATATAATGGTACATCAATAATTGTTGGTAAAGCACTGAATGTTACGTCAGGGTCACTCAATGGCACTTCATTAATGTCTGTTCCTGCTGAATTTGGGCCTGAAGCTCAGGGGTTATCGGGGGAACTGGTAATAGCTGAGCCAATAGAAGCATGTAATGAAGATCCTTTAACTAATGCGGGGGATTTGGCTGGAAAAATAGCATTAATTGCACGAGGTACATGCGCATTTACTGAAAAAGTCATTAATGCTCAAAATGCGGGCGCGCTCGGTGTGGTTATTTATACTTATAATGCAACTTCACCGTTTGCTATGGGAGGAGATGATCCTAGTGTTGTTATTCCTGCGGCAATGATTTCATTTCAAGATGGGCAAGCCTTGGTAACAAGTGTTATTGCTGAAAGCACTTCAGTAACATTCACTGCTACTGCGGTATCAGACCAAGCTACTGAAGTTGGAAACAC
>Ga0193952_1000937_pt1 | contig 11572 bp, 6 predicted proteins | sample BB_3_MG_FD_140368 | JGI IMG/M metagenome (GOLD analysis project Ga0193952, IMG submission 140368) | Microbial mat bacterial communities from the Broadkill River, Lewes, Delaware, United States - BB_3_MG | ecosystem: Environmental > Aquatic > Freshwater > River > Microbial mats | place: USA... | reverse complement strand
TGAAGGATACTACTATAGGTTTCAAAATGAAGAAGATGTAAAAACAATCTTCAAAGTTTTTGCCAAAATGAAAAAAGAAAACTCTCTAAATAATATCTTCGTAAAAGCCTATAAAAAAGAAAATAATATCCTAGAAGGTTTAGACGCTGTAATCTCAAAAATCCACGAAATAGCAAAGTACAAATCTCAAGGCTTTACATTTTTACTATCAAGTCCTTTAAAAAGAGATAAAGAAGGAAAGATAAAACAAATAGGAAATGCCCCATATAAAAGATGGAATATGTATCTTAGATGGATGGTGCGAAAAGATAATCTAGATATGGGACTATGGCGTGGAGTAGATACAAAAGATTTATTACTTCCTCTTGATACTCACACTTTTAAAGTATCTCAAAAACTAGGACTATTGACTAGAAAAACTTATGATTTGAAATCAGCTTTGTTAATAACTGAGAAGTTGAAAGAGTTTGATGAGGCTGATCCTATTAAGTATGATTTTGCGCTTTATCGGATTGGACAGGAGAAGATGATAATTAGCTAAAATATATTTCTAAATATAATTATTAATTAGATAGTAAAAAATATAAAAAATTAGCTATTAGTAGATGTAAATAATGATAAAGATTAAAATGTTATAATAAATAACTTATATACAATACAGTTTACTAATCAGAATAAATCAGGAATATAAATGATCAAAGAAAATAAAATCGAACAAGATTTTATAAATAAATTAATTGAATTAAAATACCTATATCGTGAAGACATTAGAACCAAAAAAGCATTAGACGATAATTTTCGTCAAAAATTTGAAGCTCTGAACTATGTAAATTTAAGTGACAATGAATTTACAAGACTTATGGATAATATTATTACTTCTGATGTATTTAAAGCATCAAAACTTTTAAGAGAAAAAAACAGCTTTGAAAGAGAAGATGGAACACCTTTAGATTATACATTGGTTAATACAAAAGATTGGTGTAAAAATAGCTTTGAAGTTATAAACCAACTTCGGATGAATACAGATAGTAGTTTTCATAGGTATGATGTGATTTTACTTATCAATGGTATTCCATTGGTTCAAATAGAACTTAAAACTTTGGGAAGAAGTCCAAGACGTGCCATGCAACAAATCATAGACTATAAAACAGACCCAGGTAATGGATATACAAAATCGTTACTTAGTTTTATGCAACTTTTTATAGTAAGTAATGAAAAAGACACTTGGTATTTCGCAAACAATAACAATGAGCATTTCAATTTTGATGCAGACGAGCGTTTTTTACCATTTTATAGAGATGCAAATATAAAAAATAAAAAGATAACAAACCTCCATAAATTTTCGGAGAGTTTTTTAAGTAAATGTACATTAGGAGAGATGATTGGTAGATACATGGTACTTGTAGCTACTGAACAAAAGCTTTTGATGATGAGACCTTATCAGATATATGCAGTTAAAGCTATAGTAGAAAGTATAAAAGAAAATAGAGGAAATGGCTATATTTGGCACACAACAGGAAGTGGTAAAACACTTACTTCTTTTAAAGCATCTACTTTACTAAAAGATAATAAAGATATAGAAAAATGCTTATTTGTCGTTGATAGAAAAGATTTAGATAGACAAACACGAGAAGAGTTCAATAGTTTTCAAGAGGGTTGTGTAGAAGAGAATACAAATACAGAACAGTTAGTAAAAAGATTACTTTCAAATGATTACTCAGATAAAATCATAGTAACAACTATACAAAAACTTGGACTTGCTCTTGATGAAAACTCTAACAAAACAAATAAAAAAGGTAAAACTGTTAACTACAAAGAACAACTAAAAGTGCTAAGTGATAAACGAATAGCATTTATCTTTGATGAGTGTCATAGAAGTCAATTTGGTGAAAATCATAAAGCTATAAAAGAGTTTTTTCCAAAAGCTCAAATGTTTGGATTTACTGGTACTCCTATTTTTAAAGAAAACTCAACGTATAGACAAATAGATGGTGAAGTTGCATCCATGAAAGAGACTAAAGATATCTTCCAAAATGAACTACATACTTATACTATCACTCACGCTATAGAAGACCGTAATGTATTAAGTTTTCATATAGATTATTTTGAAGCAGATGATAAATCAAAAGTAAAAGCAGGTACTATCACACAAAAAGCAGTAGTAGAAGCTATCATAAATAAGCATGATCTAGCTACTTCAAATCGTAAGTTTAACGCTGTACTAGCAACCGCATCAATAAATGAAGCTATAGAATACCATAAACTTTTTCAAGAGTTACAAACTCAAAAACAAGAAGAAGATAATGAATATATACCTTTAAATATAGCATGTGTATTTTCACCACCTATTCAAGTACTTGATAAAAATAGTAACAATACAAAAGATATCAAACAACTTGAAGATGACCTCCTACAAGAAAAAGAAGATAACAAAGTAGAACCAAATGAGAAAAAAGAAGCACTAGTAAATATAATAAATCACTACAACAAACAATACAAAACAAACTATGATATAAATAACTTTGATCTATACTACCAAGATATACAAAAACGTATCAAAGATCAAAAATACTCAAATAAAGATTATGCATATAAAAACAAAATAGATATAACTATTGTAGTAGATATGCTTCTTACTGGTTTTGATTCAAAATATTTAAATACTCTGTATGTAGATAAAAACCTAAAACATCATGGACTTATCCAAGCTTTTTCAAGAACAAATAGAGTTTTAAACGATACAAAACCTTATGGAAATATACTTGATTTTAAATCTCAGCAAGAAAAAGTAGATGAAGCTATCACACTTTTTTCAGGAGAAAAAGATAAAGATGAAGCCAAAGAGATATGGCTTGTAGATTCTGCTCCTATAGTAATAGACAAACTACAAAATGCAGTAAAAGCAGTAGAAAACTTCATGAAGTCTCAGGGTCTAGAATCTACTCCAGAAGATGTGATAAATCTAAAAGGAGATAGAGCAAAAGGGGATTTTATAAATCTTTTTAAAGATGTACAAAGACTAAAAACCCAACTAGATCAATACACAGATATAAGCCAAGAGGATAAGCAAACTATAGAAAATATCATCCCTATAGATGATCTTCGAGGTTTCAAAGGTGTTTATCTAGAAACTGCAAAATTACTTAAATCTAAACAAGATGGAAATATAGAAGACGTGAATGAACTTATCGAGCAACTTGACTTTGAGTTTGTGCTTTTTGCCTCTGCTGTTATAGACTATGATTATATTATGGGGCTTATTGCTAAGTATACACAGCAAAGCACAAGTAAAAAACAAACGATGTCAAAAGAGCAAATCATAAGTATCATAGATTCAGATGCTAAATTTATCGATGAGATAGATGATATAAGAGCTTATATCAATAGTTTGGAAGTTGGTGTTGGACTTGATGAAGAGCAGATAAAAAGAGGATATGAAGAGTTTAAATCTAAAAAATCAGATGACAAACTAAATAAAATAGCTTCTAAATATTCACTTGATAAAGATATGTTAAAAGAGTTTGTAGATGATACTATAAGTAGGATGATACTTGATGGAGATATACTAAGTGATCTTTTAGCTCCTCTTGAGCTTGGATGGAAAGCAAGGGCAAAAAAAGAATCTGAACTTATGGATGAGCTTATACCACTATTTAAAAAACAAGTTGGGGAAAATGAAATATCTGGATTGAGTGCTTATGAGTAAGAAAGAAATTAGAAATATTCCTGAACTTAGATTTCCTGAGTTTGAAAAAGAAGATGAATGGAATGAAGAAACATTAATAGGTATTTCTGACTTTATCAATGAAAAAACATCACTAGATAAATTATCATTATCAAACTATATTAGTACAGAGAATTTGTTAGCTGATTTTGCTGGAGTTAAAATCTCATCAAAATTACCTGATACGAAAACAGTTACTGCATTTAAAGAAAATGATATTTTAATTTCAAATATTCGTCCATATTTAAATAAAATTTGGTCTGCAACTTTTGAGGGTGGTGCATCCAATGATGTTTTGGTAATTAGAGCAAAAGAGCAAATAAATAACAAATATTTAGCTTCTTTACTAATGAATGAAAAATTTATTAATTATGTTATGAAAGGTGCAAAAGGTGTGAAAATGCCTAGAGGGGATATATCTTTAATTAAAAAATATCCTTTGAGTGTCCCTGTTTCAGATACAGAACAAAAAAAAATAGCTGATTGTTTATCATCTATTGATAATCTTATATCATCACAAACTAAAAAAGTAGAAGTACTAAAAGAACATAAAAAAGGACTGATGCAAAACCTTTTCCCTACAGATGGAGAGAATGTACCTAAGTTTAGATTTCCTGAGTTTGAGAATGAACCAATGTGGGATAGAAAGACTTTTAATAAAATTAGTGATAACTTAGATAATTTAAGAATACCATTAACTGCAAATATGAGAATAAAAGGAAGCATTCCTTATTATGGAGCATCTGGAATAATTGATTATGTAAAAGATTTTATATTTAATGAGGACTTACTTTGTATTTCAGAAGACGGTGCAAATTTAGTTGTACGTACTTATCCTATCGCATTTTCAATTTCAGGAAAAACATGGGTTAATAATCATGCTCACGTTTTAAAATTTAAAAATAAATATACACAAATAATTGTAGAGAATTATTTAAATTTTATTAAGATTGATGATTATTTAACAGGTATGGCACAACCTAAGTTAAATAAGGCAATGCTTAATAAAATACCTATTCCTCTTCCTGAAAAAAAAGAACAAGAAAAAATAGCTAAGTGTTTATCATCTATTGATAATAACATTGAATCAACAACTAAAAAAGTAGAAGAACTAAAAGCGCACAAAAAAGGACTGACTCAACAACTTTTTCCAAATAGTGAGGTAAATCAATGAGTGGTAGAAAATATAAAAATCATAAAACATTAGTAAATAAATTAAGGGATGACCTTGGGAATGGTAATAAAGATTTTATTTTTATTTTTGCTTTTAATGGAACAGGAAAGACACGTTTATCAATGGAGTTTAAAGAAAAAGGAAAAAGGATAATAGGACAAGATAGAGATACACTTTATTTTAATGCCTTTACCGAAGACCTTTTTTTATGGGATAATGACTTAAGAGGAGATACTCAAAGAGTTTTAAAAATGAATACAGATTCTAGATTTTTTCCTGATTTAGAGGGATTAGCCATTTCAGATAAAATTAAATTTTTTTTAAATATTTATAGCGATTTTGGATTTATAATAGATAATGAAACTATGGAAATAAATTTTAACCGTGAAGTGTTAGTAGGTAATACTTTACAAACCATACATAATATAAAAATATCACGTGGAGAAGAAAATACATTTATTTGGTGCTTTTTTCTTGCGATTGCACAATTAGCAGTAGATGGACAAGACGAATATAGATGGGTAAAGCATATATATATTGATGATCCTATTTCATCACTTGATGATAATAATACTATTCGAGTAGCTTGTGATTTAGCAAAGTTATTAAAACAATGTACAGATGAAGATAGATATGAAGATGCTCATAAAATAAAAGTAGTTGTTTCAACTCATCATAGTTTATTTTATAATGTAATATTTAATGAACTAAATAAATTTAAACATAAAAAATATTTTTTACATTATATTAATGATAGAGAAGGATATTTATTACGTAATACTGATGAAACTCCTTTTTTTCATCATATAGCAATGATAACGACTTTAGAAAAAGCAAAAAATGATAATAAGTTATATACGTATCATTTTAATATTTTACGAGGTATATTGGAAAAAACTGCAACATTCTTTGGATTGAATAAGTTTTCAGATTGTATTAAAGATATGGAAGATGAAATTCTATTTGAACGTGCATTAGGGGTTTTAAGTCATAATGGTTATACAATTTATGAACCAACAGAAATGGTAGATGATAATAAAGAGTTATTTAAAAAAATATTAGAGGCATTTTTAGATCGATATAAATTTGATTTGCCTGTATTAAATTAAGAGAGTAAAAATGAGTGATAAAAAAGAACAAGACTTAGGTAAAGTACTTTGGTCAATAGCAGATGAACTTCGTGGAGCTATGAATGCAGATGATTTTCGTGATTATATGCTTTCCTTTCTATTTTTACGATATCTATCTGATAACTACGAAAGCGCAGTAAAAAAAGAGCTAGGAAGTGACTATCCTGATAAGCCTAAAGATATACTAGAAAATCTAAAAGTATCTACACCATTACAGCTATGGTATGTAGACAATAAGGAAGATATAAAAGAGTTTGAAAAACAGATGCGTCGAAAGGTTCACTATGTGATAAAGCCTGACTATCTATGGAACTCTATATCTGAACTCTCACGTACACACGATGAAGAGCTTTTAAGTACATTAAGAGATGCTTTTAAACATATTGAAGATGATTCTTTTGAGAGTAACTTTAAAGGGCTGTTTTCAGAGATAAATCTGGATTCTGAAAAGTTAGGAAAAGGATATAGTGAGAGAAATAAAAAACTTTGTACTATCATCTCAAAAATTGCTGACAAAATATCAGAATTTTCAACTGATAGTGATACATTAGGCGATGCTTACGAGTACTTAATAGGCGAGTTTGCATCAGGAAGTGGTAAAAAAGCAGGAGAGTTTTATACTCCTCAACAAATATCTACAATACTATCAAAAATTGTAATCTTAGATTGTCAAGATCCACAAATGGGAGAAAAGAAAAAGTTAGATAAAGTATTTGACCTTACTTGTGGGTCTGGTTCATTGCTTTTAAATGTAAGAAACCAGATGAAAAAGACAGGTGGACGTATAGGTAAAATATATGGTCAAGAAAAAAATATCACTACATACAATCTTGCTCGTATGAATATGCTTCTTCATGGAGTAAAAGATAGTGAATTTGAGATATTTCACGGAGATACACTTTCAAATGATTGGGATATATTAAGTGAACAAAATCCATCAAAAAAAGTAGAATTTGATGCAGTAGTAGCAAATCCTCCTTTTTCTTTACGATGGACTCCAAATGATACTATGGGTGATGACTTCCGTTTTAAAGGCTATGGATTAGCTCCAAAATCCGCTGCTGATTTTGCCTTTTTATTACATGGTTTTCACTTTTTGTCAAAAGAGGGAACTATGGCGATTGTTTTACCTCATGGTGTATTATTTAGAGGTGGAGCGGAAGAGAAAATAAGAAAAAAGTTACTCCAAGATGAAAATATAGACGCAGTTATAGGACTACCATCAAATCTATTTTTCTCTACAGGTATACCAGTATGCATCCTAGTACTTAAAAAATGTAAAAAATCAAATGATATACTTTTTATCAATGCAACAGATGAAGAGAACTTTGAAAAAGGTAAACGGCAAAATAAACTACTATCTGAACATATAGATACAATAGTTAATACTTATAAAAATAGAGATGAAAAAGATAGATTCTCAAGATGTGTAAGTATGAAAGAAATAGAAAAACATGACTATAACCTAAATATCTCACGATATATAAGTACAGCTAAACCTGAGAAAATAGTTAACTTAGATGAAGTAAATAGCGAGTTAATCCAAATAGAAAAAGATATAGTTAAATATACAGATGAACATAATAAGTTTTTAAAAGAGTTAGGGCTAGACGTATTACCTAAATAAAAGTACAATATATAAATATAGGTACTGTTGGTAATAAATATAGATTAACTATCCTTCAAAAATTGTATTTATAAGATTTGTAGGAACCCATAAACAATATGATGATATAGATGCAAAAGAGGTATAAAGTGAGTATAAAACCAGTTAGAACAGAACAAGATTATGAAAATACACTTTTAAGAATAGATGAACTTATGGACGCAGAAGAAAATACAGATGAGTTTGATGAGTTAGAAGTATTAACTACTCTTGTAGAAGCTTATGAAAATATACATTATAAGATAGAAGCTCCAGATCCTATAAGTGCTATTTTATTTAGAATGGAACAAGAAGGTTTAAAACAAAAAGATTTAATACCTATCTTAGGAGATAAATCAATTGTATCAAAAGTTTTAAATGGACAGCGAAAACTTACAAGAGATATGATTCAAAACTTGCATGAACAACTAAAAATACCATTTGAAAGTCTATTTGGCAAAGTATCGTATTCTTAACTTATAACTAATTCGAACTTTTGATTCTTTTAATAGTATTAAAAAATAATAAACTAGAAGCTGTTGTGATATATACTAATGAGTATGAAAGATTAAAAGAAAGTGAAAGAATATAAAAATGAAAAATTATAATCCACCATATAAAATTACAAGTAAGATATTAAAATTGTCAACAAAGATTAGTGAGGAATTAATAAAATTAGAATTTACAAGCTCTTCCAAGTCTACCGTAATGCTTAGAAAAAAAAATCGTATCAAGACATTAGCGGGAACTTTAGAAATAGAAGGTAATTATCTTGGTGAAGAAAAGATAACAGCTATTTTAGACGGTAAAAGAGTATTAGCATCAGTTCAAGAACTTAGTGAAGTTCAAGGAGCAATAAAAGCTTATGAAAAATTAGATAATTTTAGTTTTGCTAAGATGGATGATTTACTTCTTGCACATAAAGTTTTAATGGAAGACGTCCTAAAAGATGCAGGAAGCTTTAGAAGTGTAAATGTACAAGTTGGAAATCATATAGCTCCACAATACAATCTAGTTAGTAATTTAATGGAAGATTTATTTTCATGGCTTAAAGTAAGTGATGATCATATGCTATTGAAGTCTTGTATCTTTCACTATGAATTTGAATTTATTCATCCTTTTTCTGATGGAAATGGGAGAATAGGAAGACTATGGCAAAGTGTTATTTTAAATACATATAATCCTCTCTTTTCACTTCTACCAATTGAGAGTATTGTAAGAGATTATCAAGAAGAGTATTATAAAGCTATTGAAGACTCTACAGAAGAAGGTGAAAGTACAATCTTTATTGAATTTATGTTAGACATGATTTTAAAAGCTATTGATGATACACAGAAAAGTAACCTAAAAAGTGACCAGAAAAGTGACCAAAAAGTTTTACTTTTTATAAAAGAGAATGAAAATATTACTATAAAAGAATTATGTGAACTTATGTCAATGAGTGAGTCAGGTGTAAAAAAAGTTATTAAGAAATTAAAAGATGAAAAGAAATTAATTAGAGTAGGAAGTTTAAAATCTGGTCATTGGAAGCTTGTTTAAATTAATAGATAACATATTAACCTTTAGTTGTAGAATATCACTTTTATAGCTAAAATATTAACTTTTATAAAGTATGTTTAAAAAACTTTTTTAGATCAAAAATACCTCTAACATCCTATAAGCACAAATACGATAAAATACGCACTAAAAATAAGTTTCAAAATCAAAAAGGTTTAATAATAATGAGTGAGAGTAAAGATTTTTTACGTGTTAAAGTAGAAGAGGATTTAAAGTCAGGTAAATATAAAGAGGTTATTACTAGATTCCCTCCTGAACCAAACGGCTTCCCACATATTGGACACGCTAAATCTATCTGTATAAATTTTGGTATTGCAAGTGATTATGATGGTCATTGTAACCTTAGAATGGATGATACAAATCCAACTAAAGAAGACACGAAATATGTTGAAGCACTAAAAGATGCTGTTCAATGGCTTGGATTTGACTGGGGTGAAAATGTAAAATTTACTTCTGATTACTTTTCAAAAATACATGATTATGCAATACAACTTATCAAAATGGATAAGGCTTATGTAGATAGTATTGATGAAGAGCAAATGAGAGAGTTCAGAGGAACTGTAACTCAAGCAGGTAAAAGAAGTGAATATGCTTCTCGAACTATAGAAGAAAACCTAGACCTTTTTGAAAAAATGAAAAATGGTGAGTTCAAAGATGGTGAGCACGTATTAAGAGCTAAAATTGATATGGGTGCTGCTAATATGAAAATGAGAGATCCATTATTATATAGAATCAGACATGCACATCACTTTAGAGCAGGAAATGAATGGTCTATTTATCCTATGTATGATTTTGCTCATTGTTTATCTGATTATATAGAGGGTGTAACTCATTCTATTTGTACTTTAGAGTTTGAAAACAACAGAGATATTTACAACTGGGTATTAGATACTTTAGGATTAGAATTGCCTAGACCATACCAACATGAGTTTGCAAGACTTGGTATTAACTACACAGTAATGAGTAAAAGAAAATTACTAGAGTTAGTTGAAGAAGGAAAAGTAAGTGGTTGGGATGACCCAAGAATGCCTACAATTGCAGGATACAAAAGAAGAGGATATACAAAAGAGTCTATTTTAAACTTCTGTGATCAAATTGGTATTGCAAAAGCAAACTCTATGGTAGACGTAGCACAATTAGAGTTTTGTATCAGAGATGATTTAAATACTAAGGTTCCTAGAGTTCTTACAGTACTTGACCCTTTAAAAGTTACAATTGTAAACTATGAAGGTAGTGAAGTAATAGACGCTCCTTATTATCCACATGATGTTCCAAAAGAGGGTAGTAGAGATATTCCTTTCTCAAATGAGATTTATATTGAAAGAGATGATTTTAATGAAAATCCTCCAAAAGGATACTTTAGACTAACTCCTACTCAACCAGTAAGACTTAGACATGGATTTATCATATCTTGTAAAGAAGTTATCAAAGATGAAACTGGAAAAGTAGTTGAACTAAAAGTTGAATACCATGCTGATTCAAAAAGTGGAGCGGATACTAGTGGTATTAAAGTAAAAAGTGCAATTCAATGGGTAAGTGCAAAAGAGGCTATTAAAGCAGAAGTTAGAGTATATGATAGATTATATGCAAATGAAGCTCCAGAAAGCCTAGAAGACTTAAATCCTAACTCTTTAACAGTTATCAAAGATGCTTTAATAGAACCTACAATTGTTACTGAGAAAATAGATGAGAGATTCCAGTTCGAGAGACAAGGTTACTTCTATGCTGATCCTATTGATTATACAGATGAGAAACCAGTATTTAATAAAATCGTAGGATTAAAAGATTCTTGGGGTAAGAAAACAGCTCCTAAAAAAGAAGTAAAAACAGAGTCAAAAAAACAAGCTAAAAATGAGCAAGTAGTTGGAACTGAAGTAGCTATGAGTGATGAGCAACAAGCTTTATTTACTAAATACACTACAGAGTTAAAACTAAATGCAGAAGTATCAAATATTATTGCAAGAGATGAAAAACTATCATCATTTTATGCTCAGACTTTATCTGAGCTAAATAGCCCTGTAAGTATTGCAAATATTGTAGTAACAGAAGTAGCAAGAGAGTTAAAAGAAAAAGAAGCAAATGAATTAGAATTTACTTCTAAACAAATAGCACAACTTGTAAAAATGGTAGATGATAAAACTATCTCTTCTAAAATAGCAAAACAAGTATTTGAAGAGATGGCAAAATCTGGAGATAATCCAGAAAAGATTGTAGAAGCAAAAGGTCTTGTACAAATTAGTGACCCAAGCGTAATTTCACCTATAATTGCTGAGGTAATCCAAAAGAACCCAGACAATGTAGAAAAATTCAAAGCAGGAAACAATAAACTATTAGGTTTCTTT
>Ga0193952_1000930_pt1 | contig 11631 bp, 16 predicted proteins | sample BB_3_MG_FD_140368 | JGI IMG/M metagenome (GOLD analysis project Ga0193952, IMG submission 140368) | Microbial mat bacterial communities from the Broadkill River, Lewes, Delaware, United States - BB_3_MG | ecosystem: Environmental > Aquatic > Freshwater > River > Microbial mats | place: USA... | reverse complement strand
TAAATCTTTTGATTCTTGCACTTTTATTTAATTTATAACTGTTTTTATAAGAGAACTTTTTGTGTTTTTTTTCTTTATACTCTTTCATATAGAGTTCTATCTCTATCCAATCATAATAAAGAAGTTCATAGATATATTTTTTATCATCGAAAAGTTTGTTTTTCTTTACAAACTTTCTATAGTCATTTGCCATTTGCCACACAAAGGGAGTTTCTGGTGTATCTTTCATAAAAGCTTTTATTGAAGACACTAAAGTTTTTTCATCTACTAAATCAATAAAAAGAGGAAAACTATTTTTTATAACTTCATGGTATCTCATATAAACAAGCTTTTGATAAACAGCTACAGAAGAGTTTTCTACCTCATCAGTTTGAGTTAAAAGGTTATCTAAAAACCTTTCTTGAATATCTTTTTCTAGTATTTTCTTAGGCATTTTGTGTCTTTCTTACAATATCACTCATTTGAATATACTCTTTTTCCAGCTCACTTAATGGAGGAATATTATTATCTCTTTCTATCATAACAGGAGCATTTGTTTGTTTTAAAGTATATTCTAAAAGTTTCCAAGCACCACTTGCAATAGGCATACCATGGGAATCAATTTTTAAACCTAACTCTTCATCATTATAATGCCCTGCCATATGCATATAAGCAACTTTACTTTTATCAATTTCATCAATAAATTTTCTAGCTTTAAAAGAGTGGTTTACAGAGTTTACAAATACATTGTTTACATCAAGAAGCATTTTTGCACCTGATTTTTCTAAAACCTCGTTTATAAAATCAACTTCTCGCATCTCTGCATAGGGAACATAGTAGTAAGTTGCATTTTCAAGTATCAAATTTCTTTGAATAATATCCTCAACTTCTTTTACTCTATCACTAATGATTTGAACCATTTTTTTAGTCATTGGAACAGGTAATAATTCGTAAGATTGCTTACCATTCATAGAAGAGAAAGAAAGATGTTCAGAATAGTACTCTATTTCATATCTATCTAAAAAAGTTTTCATCTGTTTGATGAATTTTTTATTTAATCCATCAACAGATCCAATAGACAAAGATAAACCGTGTGCGACTGTTGGTCTAGAAAATACAGCTTCTTCAAAAGCTTTTTCATAAACCTTAGGCATATGCATCCAGTTTTCAGGAGTAACTTCCCACCAATCTGGTTGGAAATCACTGCTTTCAACATCTAGTAAAAAGTCACTTCTTAGGCCTAAGCCACACCCTTTAATGTTTATCATTTACTTGTCTTCACCATTTCACCCGCACTTACCAGCGCCACAAGAACCTTTAACTTTTTGTTTAGCTTCTTTTTTCATCATGTTTTGCTGTTTCATTGCTTCACCTTTGTCGTTTGCACCACATTTTCCAGCTCCACAAGCTCCAGAAGCTTTTTTACCTGCATTACCTTTCATCTCGTCTTTAGAACCACATTTTCCAGCTCCGCAAGCACCCTTTTTTTCCATTTTTTTAGCTTCACCACCACATTTTCCAGCTCCACAAGAACCGTTACCTGCGTATGCTCCTGTACTTGATAGTGCTGCACCTAAAAGTACACCAGCTAATTTTAATTTTGCTTTATTTTTCATCTTTTCCCCTTTTTTAGTATAATGATTATATTTACTTATTTTTAAGATTACTTAAAAATATAAAACTATTTTTCAACAGCTTGAACTTCAACAATTAGTTTTACAGTTTCACTAACTGCAACCCCACCAAACTCTAAAGCTTTGTTCCATTTTAGTCCAAAATCCATTCTGTTTACTTTACCTTCTAAAGTAAACCCTACTCTATTGTTTCCATCAAAATCTTTTACAGTTGCTATATCTTCAACATCAAGTTCTACTTCTTTTGTAATCCCTCTCATTGTAAGATCACCAACCATTACACCTTCATCTCCATCTTTTTTATAAGATTTCATTTTAAATGTGATTTCTGGATATTTTTCAGCTGCAAAAAAGTCATCACTTCTTAAGTGGTTATCTCTTTTTACAATACCAGTATCAATCGATGTTGCTTTAATTTTTGCTTCTAAAGCATTAAAAGTTTTTGTATCATGGTCAAAATCAATCTTTCCATCATAATCAGTAAAATTACCTTTTACGTTTGTAATCATTAAGTGTTTTACTGAAAAACCTACATCAGAGTGAACCTTATCAAGTGTATGAGGTGTTGCATTTGCAAGTGAAAGTGCAAGTGCCGATGATAATAAGATTTTTGTTAATGACTTCATGTTAGTCTCCTTTTTGAATATCTTCTGAAATTTTAATAAAGTTTTGTTAAGTTATTGTGTAGCACCTGTGTAGATTTATTTTTTCAATGTATGATATACTTTGCTTATGAAAATTTTACTACTAGAAGATGATTTAATATTAAATGAAATAATCGAAGAGTTCTTACAAGATTTAGGATATGACGTTACTTGCGTGTATGATGGGATGAAAGCAAGTGAGATTATGTATGATGAACAATTTGATTTATTAATATTAGATGTTAATGTACCAAGTATTACAGGCTTTGACTTTCTAAAAAGTTTAAGGGATGAGTCTATTACTACTCCTGCTATTTTTATTACCTCTTTAAACTCTATTGAGGATATCGAAGAAGGCTTTAATGTAGGAGCTGATGATTATTTAAAAAAGCCCTTTGAACTAAAAGAGCTTGAACTTAGAATAAACAATATTAAAAGACTACTTCATCTTGATTCAGATGAGTTAGTTATTGGAGAAGGTATTAATTTTAATACAAAACTAAACTATATAGACTATGATGGAATCAAAACAAAGTTACCACTAAAAGAAGCACAAGTTCTAAAATATCTACTAAAAAATACTAATAGATGTGTTTCTCAAGATGAACTATCATCAAATATCTGGTCATATGAGTCTGCACCTACATCTTCAACGATAAGAACATACATAAAAAATATTAGAAAGATTGTAGGAGAAGAGTATATTGAGACAATAAAAGGGGTTGGTTATAGATTTAACAAGAAATGAGAAGACTACATTCTTTAGATTCCTAGGTTTATATCTAGGCTCTTCTTTTATTCTTCTAACTATTATATTCTGGCAGTTTTATAAAATAGAATACAAACTATACTATGACTTAGTATCTTCAAATATGCAAAATATTGCCTCAAAAATATCAGCAAATATAATCTATGCAGATATGTCAAACCTTGCAATTGATACATCAAAAATATCAGATACAATTCAATATAAATATGCTTTATATGATAAACAACACAAGAAACTAGCGGGAAATATCGACATAGATGTAGATATAAATGCCCCCATTCAAAAAATCAAAGGTGATTATATTTTAGTCGATAGCACTCCTCGTGGTCACCTTGGAGTTTTTCATATTGCTATTCAAGAAAATAGTTTTAAAAAGATTAGAACAGAACTTCTTGAAGATATGGTTTTTTATTTTGTAGTGATTTTTTCACTTATTTCACTAGTTGGTTACTACTTAGCAAATCTATTTATTAGTCCAATTATTAATGAAAGAAGAAAACTAAATACCTTCATTAAAGATACAACCCATGAGCTAAATACTCCTATTACAGCTATTTTAATGTCTACTGGTAAAAATGCGGCACTTACAGAAAGAAATATGGAAAGAATCAACCTAAGTGCAAAAAGAATTTCAGAGATATATAAAGACTTGGTTTATCTATTTTTACAAGAGAATAAAAGAGTTATAGAACCTACAATTTTACAACTTGATACTACTATTCTTGAACAATTGAAATACTTTGAAGCCTTTGCTAGTAAAAAAGGTCTTAAAATAACCCATGATTTAGAAAGGACTACTTATAAAATAGATAAAGAGAGTTTTATAAGAATGTTCAACAATATCGTATCAAATGCTATTAAATACAACAAAATTGGTGGAACTATAAATATTACACTAAAAGAGAATATTCTAAAAGTAGAAGATAGTGGAATAGGTATAAAAAAGGATAGATTAAAAGACATCTTTAAAAGATACTATAGAGCTACTAAAGAACAAGGTGGCTTTGGAGTAGGACTAAATATTGTTCACCAAATCTGTAAAGCTTACAATATAAAAGTAGATGTTAAATCCACTGAAAATGAAGGAAGTACTTTTATTTTCAAATTAAATAAAAAAGAAGAGAAGTTTTAAAACTCATCTTCTTTGTGGTAATACTTATTAACTCCATTAAAACCTTCTAAGAAATATAAAAAGAAAGTTACATCTTCTATCTCTTCTTCTGAGACTTTTCCTTTCATACTTGGCATTGTTTCAAAGTGTCTTATTACACCTTCTAAGCAGATTGTTTTAGTTCTATCTGGATTATATAGGTAATCTTTTACAAAATCCATCGCTTCTAAAAGCTGAAACTCTATATCATCCCTACTTCCAATTTGGCTTTTTAGTCTAAAAGAGATCTCATTACCAGTGGGAGCTTTTAGATTTAGAAGCTTATTATCCTCTTCTATAAAGTTTTTCATAAGTAACTGAATATCCATGGACTTTACATGACATTCACTACATTTATTTTCAAAGACCTTTTCCCCTTTATTGTAAGTTTCTCTATCAAACTCATCGGGTAAGGCAACCAAAGAACTTATCATTAAAACCATTAATATTAAAACTTTCATAACAATTCCTTTGCATTTTAATAAAGTATATTGCTTTTATTTATAATCAAACCTTAGATTTTTCAATTAAATAATATCGGTAAATATTGAAAAAATAGGCATGTTTCAAAAACTTTTGATTAAAAATAAGATAAAATAATTAGAATTTAAATTAAATCAAATAAAAGATAGCGAATGAGTCCAGCAAAAAAAATATTTTTTTTATGTCTAGCATTAATTATTTTAATCGTTTTATGTGTAAATACACACCTTGAAAAACTAGCTAAAAATGCAGGAATAGAAACAAAACAAGAGCCTAAAGCTCTAAACTTAAATACAGAAATTAAAAAAGTTGAAAAAACTGAAGAAACACCTACTTTAGAACCTGTAGAAAAAATAGACTCTAATGAAAAAGAAAATGTAGATGCTACAGAAAAGAAAGATGAAGAATTAAATATAAGCTCTTCATCTGAGAGTTCAGAAAATCAAATAAAAAATGAACTAAAAACAATAAGTGAAGAGACTACTGAAAAAGTAGTTGAAGTAAATGAAGAAAAAACAGAAGATGAACCTTTAATTACAACTGATAAAAAATATAAAAGAACAGGTAATGAAAAGCCTATTCAAGAGATGTCAATTAATACTCAACTTTTACAAATAAGAATTAGAGATTACGTGACAAAATATCCAATTACTTTTAGAACATCAAGTAATCAAATTACTAAAAAGAGTTTAAATACAATTAGTACAGTAGTAAAGATTTTAAAGAATTATCCAAATATAAAAATAGAAGTTGCGGGACACACAGATGCTGCTGGTTCTAAAAAGTATAATCTTGGAGTTTCTGTAAGCCGTGCAGTTGCAGTTAAAAAGCAAATGATTGCTTATGGTTTTGATAAAAATAAAATAAAAGCAAGAGGATATGGAGAAAACATTCCTATTGTAGAAAATAATCCAAATGGCTACTCAAAAGTAAATAGAAGAGTAGAGTTCAACATTATAGAGGAATAACATGGTAGAAATAGCATCTCAAATAGTTTTATGTTTAGTAATTGCGGCATTAATAGGTTTTTTCATTGGTCTAATTGTTGGAAAACTTATTGGTGAAAAAAATCAAAGCTCTATTTATAGTGCAAATACAGTTTCCCATGTTGGGGCTCAAAGTAATATCTACAATAAGCCTCTAATTAGGAGTGCCCCTAGACCTATGGGAAAGGACTCTTTACAAGAGATTGAAGGAATAGATAGAAATCTTGAAGTAAAACTAAATGAAATTGGGATTTTCCATTTTGATCAAATTGCAGAGTGGACACCTAAAAACTGCAAGTGGATTGAAGAACACCTAAAACTTGAACATAAACAAATTGAAGATGAAAACTGGCTAGTTGAAGCTAAAAACTTATCTAAAAACCCAAAAATAAGATAATACTTCTTTCTTAGATGATGAGTTAAGACTCATCATCTAAATCATAATTATAAAACTCATCATAAGCATCATAATCAACTGTGAAAACTTTTTGATAACCTAACTTTACAAGCTCTGTATCAACATTTTCTTCAGATAGTCTATTTTTAACACTTTCCAAAATCTTTTGGATATCTTCTTCTTTTATATCATTGGCTCTTAATTCATAAATATAAGACTCAAGCATTTTATTTCCTTGAAATTAGCGTATCCGCTAAAGTAATAAAATCATTAAGTGATAACCTTACTGTTCTTAATGTAACATCTTCTAAAGTTATCTTATTTTGTGATATTAAACCTGCTGCCCCAAGATAGTCTTTTCGTAGTTTAATACAATCAACAATCTCATAAACCACCCTATTTAAAGGGTTTTCAAATTCATATCTTTCAATGAATTCTTCATAATAACTTGCCACTTTTTTTCCTCATAATCACAGCAAACTACCATTAATAAAACCTAAGTTTTCTTGTTAGTATTAAGTACTCACTTTTGTGAATACACCAAATTTTAATCTACTTTTTTAACTGTTTATAAAGTGCAGTTAAATCACCTAATACCCAAATACTAATTATCTTGTTATCTTCAAATTTAAAAAAAGAAGCCCCATTATATTTGATTCTATTATTACTTGCTTCAAACTCAAATAGTTGTCCTTTATGAGTCCCATTGTAAACTGCTTTTACAGCAATACAATTGTTCTCTTCAACCATTGTTTCAATGCCATGATATAGATTAGGAATTCCAGTTAAAACCTTATCCATATACTCTTCAAACTCTTTTTTACCTTTTGTATCAATATTTAAAGACCCATGAAATTCAATATCTTCATGAAATAAAATATCAATATACTCTTTGTTTTGTTTATTCCAAAGTTCTTCGTAATACTCTTTTACAAGAGTTTTATTAGTTTTTATTTTCATTTTCTTTTATTAATAAATTTTTTAATACATACAATACACTTTTTATAGACTTTACAGTTGTTGTTTCCTCAACTGTATGGTAACCAGTTGTAGGTAACTGTAAAGTTGTTCCTTGTATTGAACCTTTTGACTCTTTTACTATTCTTCCAAGCTCTGTACTTCCTAAAGATAATAAAGGAAGATTCTCTTGGCTTAAAGACTTATTTATCTCTTGAATATAACTATCCTTACAAGAGAAGGCGATATTATTTTTATGACAAAAGTTCTTTAAAAGCTTTAATAAAGGAGATTTAAACCTTGCATTTGCATCTCTATTTCTTAAAACTACATCTTGAACTTCTGCTTCTTCTCTTGTATTATATGGACTTGTATCCAAAACTAATAGCTCAGAAGTTGTTAATTCATTCTTCTTAAACCAATCATATACAAATCTCCAACTTCTCCCTGCTTCTTCTTGTGCAGTAAAGAAAGCTGTACCTTGGTAACCATTTTGATAGAGATAAATTATTATTGCTGCAGAGATTACATTGTCTAACTGCGCACTTATTAATTGTGAATCTATTTCTAACTTATCTACAAAAGCAACTGGTGTTCCAGGAAGCAAATGCTCTAAACCTTTTATTTTAAACATTAGGTTGTCAATTTGCTCATTCATATAAACTTCAGTTATCTGTCCTATTCCTAGATAACTTCCTGACCAAGGTTCATATGCTTGAACCTGCTGATTTATAAATCTAGATGAGATAGTTTGATATGTTTGTTCTGAAACAGAGTTCCCTTTTAAGTCAATTCTGTTTTTACTTTGGAATGCAGCAAATTGAAACTCATTTGGTCCTGTACAAACTAAACCATGTCTATCTATATGTGCACTTAGCATCCCTGCTGTTGGTTCATCACCTTGTGCAACTAATAAACCATCATAATACTCTGTTTTTATTCCTAACTCATCTAGTTCTCGTTTTAAATATAAGAAAAATGAGTGTTCATACCCTATTACTGATGGTACTCTAATTAACTGTTTTAATGTATCTAGAAAAGAAGTATAATTCTCAACATCTTCAATCAATTTTGTTGACTTCTCAATAGATAACTTTCGAAATCTCATTTTTATGCCTTTTAAAATTGCATAGAATAAGGCATCCTAAATATTAGTTTGTAGGCTCTTCTTTTTCGATTGTAGCCTCTAAAGCCTCTTCAACTTGTGCTTGACAAGCATATAATTTAGTTTCACATTTCGAATTACACTCTTCAAAAGAACCATTTTTCTCTTCACATTGAGTGATACATTCATCATATTGTTTTTCACATGAAGCATATTTATCTTCAATTGTTTGTTCAAAATCAGTATTTGCATTTAACATTGCAATTGATAAAAAAGCTAAAAAAGCAATTTTCTTTAACATTTATATGTCTCCTATTTAATAAGACTTTTTATTTAAACGTACTTAGAAATTTAAAGTACACCAAAAAGGAAACTAAAAGTGCACTCTCAAGTGCTTTACTTAGCTTTCCGTAATCAAGTTCCTTATTCTATATTGGAATTATAAATCCAAATTTGAGAAAAATACTTAAAAATTTCTTAAAGTGTTTTTGCCTTAATAGAAAGTGGCTTTTTTTGAGCCTTTTTTTAATAATTTTTTTTAATTGTAATTTTGATTTTTTTAGAAAGAAGAAGAAAAAAGCTAAACTTTTTTGAAAAATTTAGCTTTTATATTAATTTTTGATTGTATCTATGAAGTTCTTAGTGCAAGTATTTATCATTGAAAAGACTTTGTCAAAGCCTTCAAAACCGTCAAAAAAGTATGGATCAGGAACATCTTCCCCATCATAACCATAGTCACCTAGTTTTAAAACATTTTTACAACCAAGGTTTTTTAGGTTTTGAACATTTGAATCATCAAGTCCAATTACATAATCAAACTTTTCAAAATCTTCTGTTTTTACTTGTCTTGCTCTTTGCTGTGAAATATCAAGACCATTTTGACGTGCAACTTTTATAGAGTTTTCACAAGGAGGTTCACCAATATGCCAACTTCCTGTTCCTGCACTTTCTATGTAGATATCAAGATTATTGTCTTTTATATACTGTTTTGCTGCACCTTCTGCAAGGGGTGACCTACAAATATTTCCTAAACAAACAAAGATTATTGATTTACTCATTTTTTCTTTAATCCTATATCTATATATTTTCTGATTTTTTTAATCTCTGAAAGTTGCATCTCATGCTCAATTTTATCTTTTGAGTCATCTCTGTATTCATCTCCCCATGGAGTAATAATTCCACTTCCCTTTGCCATATTATCATCTGCACCATTTGCAGTTAATACATAACATTGATTTGCTACAGCAAGAGCTTTTGTCATAGTTTCAAAGTGAGCTTTTCTTTTTATTCCCCACATAGATGGGTTTAAAATCAAGTCTGCACCTAGCACCTTTAACCAAAATTCAGGAAATCTAACCTCAAAACAGATTAAAGTGGCTACTTTAATTCCATCTATATCGATTATTTTCATGTTTTCTAATTTCCCTTTAGTGAAATAATCAGGTTCATCACCTAAAGGAAATAGTTTGTGTTTTGATTGAGTATGTACTATTTTTTTATTATGAAAAATATACAAAGTATTATAAAACTCTATATCCTCTTTTTCAATAAGTGTTATTGCAATAGTTTTATTCTCAGAGTATTTTTTTAGCTTCTTTATAGCCTTTTGAGCAAATTCTGCTGCTTCGTCCATTCTTTCATATGCAAAACCTGTTAAGCATACTTCAGGGGCTAAAATAAAAGAACCATCTTCACATGATTGAATCTGTTCTTTTAATTTTTTTAAATTCTTTTTAAAATCGTCACTTGTTTTAGTTTGCAGTGCTACTAAGTTCATCTTTCGCTTCTCTTATTAAGTTATTTAATTGTCTTTCATACTCTTTTGCTTCATTTTCATCAGTTGATTCAAACCTTGTTACAAGTACAGGAGTAGTATTTGATGCTCTTACTAATCCCCAACCCTTATCAAAAATCACTCTTACACCATCAACATCAATGATGTCTCTGATTTTTGGGAAATCTGCTGGTGGATTTTGTAATAGAGTTTTTAATTTATCTATTAAAATAAATTTCTCATCCTCTGTTGTTTCAACTTTAATCTCTTCAGTAGAGTATGTTTGTGGTAAGCTTTCTATTTCTTTATCAATATCCATTCCATTTTTGATAAGCTCTAGTGTTCTAAATGTTGCATAAATTGCATCATCAAAACCATAATATCTATCATTGAAGAAGATATGTCCAGAAACCTCAGCTGCTAAATGAGCATTTACCTCTTTTAGTTTTACCTTTAAATTTGAATGCCCAGTTTTATACATATGAGCTTCACCTCTTTGATTTATAAGGTCATACATTACTTGAGTACATTTTACTTCACCTACAACAATAGGATTCTCAATATCTTTTGAGAATAATAAAGCCATAATGTCACCTTTTACATTATGCTTTTTCGTTAAAAATGCGATTCTATCTGCATCTCCATCGTAGGCAAATCCATATTCAAAATCACCTTCTAGTTTCTTTTTAATATCTACTAGATTCTTCTCCTCACTTGGGTCTGGGTGATGATTAGGGAATGTTCCATCTGGTTCGCAATATAAACCTTCATAATTCAATTGTAGTTTATCTAAAAGAAGTGTCAAAACGGTGTCAGCCACGCCATTACCGCAGTCGATAATGATTTTTTCTTTCATTCCTTTTAAGTGAGAAAACTCTTTTAGCATGTAATCTACATATAAAGATTTAACATCAATTTCATAGGCTTTATCATTGTCTTCAATCTCTATATTTGAAGCAATAATTTCATCACCTAAAGAGTAAATATCTTCAGCAAAGAAAGGTTTTTTATCAAAAGTTATTTTAAATCCATTGTATTGGCTTGGATTATGACTTCCTGTTATCATAATAGAAGCCGTTGGTGTTATATCATTATTTTCAATATTAAAAGTTTGATAGTTTGCAAAGTAGTTTATTCCAGTTGCTACCATGTCCATATTTAGTACTTTACATCCAGAAGCATTTAATCCACTTGCTAAATAAGAGAAAAGTTCAGGTGAATGAGTTCTTGCATCATAACCTATTGCAACATAAGAGTTTTCACCAAATTTTTCGAAAACTTTCTTACCAAAAAAGTATCCAATAAGTTTTACAGACTCTTTATTTAATTCACTACCAACTATTCCTCTAATATCATACTCTCTAAAGATTGATTTATTTACCATGATTAACCTTGAAAAAATTTTGAGAATTATAACAATTATTGTGTAGTAAAGAAATTAAGAGATATAATATTAAATGCAAAAAGAACTGACAAAAAACATAAAAATATTATATGTTGAAGATGATGAGATTGCTAGAGAAAACGGTGTTGAGTACCTAGAAAACTACTTTGAAGAAGTTTATGAAGCAAGTGATGCTTTAAGTGCTTTAAAAATATATGACAAACATAAACCTCATATTATTATTACTGATATTCAAATGCCAAAATTAAATGGCTTAGAGTTTGTAAAAAGAATAAGACAAAAAGATAAAGAGACACAGGTTATTATTCTTTCTGCTTTCTCAACAAAAGAGTATCTTTTTGAAGCTAT
>Ga0193952_1000926_pt1 | contig 11649 bp, 8 predicted proteins | sample BB_3_MG_FD_140368 | JGI IMG/M metagenome (GOLD analysis project Ga0193952, IMG submission 140368) | Microbial mat bacterial communities from the Broadkill River, Lewes, Delaware, United States - BB_3_MG | ecosystem: Environmental > Aquatic > Freshwater > River > Microbial mats | place: USA... | reverse complement strand
GCCACCACCAAGAGTGCGATCCAATTCTGAGATGCCACAACTCAGACGATCTTCTTCTCGTCCAGCGATGTCTGTCAGTTTAAGTGGTTTTCCTGGCTCGGGCAGTGCTCGACTATGCTTCTCTGTGGCAATCGGTTGTTCTTCAACGAGGCTGTTCCATTGCTGACAGTCAGGGCAGCGGCCCATCCATTTAGGGCTTTGAAAGCCGCATTGTTGGCAACTGAAGATAGTTTTTGTTCGAGCCATGGTAACCCCTGTTTATTTAGATGATAGATGTTAGCGCATCCTATTCTGACATTGCAGAAGTGTCAAATGCCCTTTCTCTATAGAGCTTCTCTTTTAACGTTTTTGCGGCTGATGTATAATTGGTACGGCATTGGTGTCGAGCAGGCAGAAATAGAGGACGATCATGACTTATGAAGATTTACAGTTTGCCCTGAAAGAGTTTGATCTTCCAGAGCAGGTAACCCTAAAAACAATTCGTTCTAGACATCGGGAATTGGTTCTAAAATATCATCCCGATAAGGGAGCCAGTCCAGATAATGAGAAGATTCGTCGAATCAATGCGGCGTATAAAGTCCTGAATGACTATGTCGCTCAGTACCGCTTTGACTTTTCCAAAAACTCATTTCTTGAGCATCATCCAGAAGAGCGCATCCGCGAGCAGTTTTATGATGTCGGCTTGTGGGGAGGATAGAGTTAGATCCTTGTGAGATTAATGTCGTAGGGCGAGGCTTTCTGTTCGTCCTTAGTTGTAGACCGGTTATCCAAGATGATCAAAATAAATATTTCCGTTCTTTTATACTCTGATTCATGGTAAATTTTTCAGCTTGTCTTTACACATAAATCGCGGTTTCAAGCACAGTTACATATACAGGTGGCATTTTGGTGAAAATAGATCAGACAGACGCATTAACTCAGGTTTCCAAGCCTTCCCGATACCTAGGTGGGGAATTGGGGAGTATCTGTAAATCGGACAAGGGCATTGATGTTCATATGGTCTTGGCTTTTCCTGACGTTTATGAAGTCGGAATGAGTCATATCGGTTTCCCTATTCTTTACAATATTCTCAATAGTATCGATTGGGTTGCTGCCGAGCGGGTCTATGCTCCTTGGCAGGATATGGAAGAATGGCTGGTCGCCCATCAGCAACCGCTCTGTTCTTTGGAGTCGAATCGGCCACTCGCCGACTTTGATATCATCGGTTTCACCCTTCAGTATGAACTCAGCTATACCAATATTCTCGGAATGATGCGTTTATCGGGGATTCCTTTGCGTCGTTCTCAGCGAACGGATGATGCCCCGTTGATTGTTGTCGGTGGCCCCTGTGCTTTTAATCCTGAACCTCTTGCTGAGTTTATCGATGTCGCCTTAATCGGTGATGGAGAAGAGGCTGTTGTCGAACTGGTAGAACTGGTTAAACAGGCAAAAACGTCTGCTTGGTCGCGAACCCGTTTATTGGAAGAATTGTCACAGCGAGAGGGCTTTTATGTCCCACAATTTTTCAAGGTTGAACATCTGGAAAATGGTGAGATTGGTGCGATCACAGCGTTACGCGACGATTATGATAAGGTTCGGCGCAGGTTTGTCAATGACCTGGAAGAGACTCCCTTTCCGACTAAACCGATCGTTCCGTTTATGCAGACGGTTCATAATCGCATCGCTTTGGAAATTGCTCGAGGCTGTACCCGTGGTTGTCGCTTCTGTCAGGCGGGTTATATTTACCGTCCTGTGCGCGAGCGCAGCCCGCAAAAAATTCGTCAGCTGATTTCAGATGCACTGCAAAATTCAGGTTTTGATGAAATTTCTCTTCTTTCATTATCGACGGGTGATTACAGCTGTGTTGAACCGTTGCTTAAAGATTTGATGCAGGAACATGCCGATGACCGGATTAGTGTTTCCCTTCCCAGTCTCAGGGTTGGTTCGTTAACGCCGGAATTGATGGAAGAGGTAAAAAAGGTTCGCAAAACCGGTTTTACCCTGGCACCAGAAGCTGGAAGTGAGCGCTTGCGTCAACTGATTAACAAGGGAATCAGTGCTGACGATCTGCTTGAATCGACGGCCAATGCTTATCGCAACGGCTGGCGTCTGATCAAGCTCTATTTCATGATGGGGCTGCCGAGCGAAAGGGAAGAAGATCTTGAGGCGATTATTGATCTGGCCGCTCAGGTTAAACGCAGCGGCAAGGGAACGGGCGGCAATGATGTCAATGTTGCTGTTTCGACCTTTGTACCCAAGCCGCACAGTCCATTTCAATGGGAAGCCCAGATCGGTATTGAGCAGACATTAGAAAAACAGAAATTACTGCGTGATGGTCTGCGTCAGAAAAAACTAAGGTTCAAATACCACGAGGCAAATTTATCCTACCTTGAAGGGGTCTTTGCTCGAGGTGATCGGCGTCTTGCAGCGGTCTTGGAGCGGGCGGTTGAGCTCGGTTGTCGGTTTGATGGTTGGCGCGAACATTTTGATTTTGAAAAATGGCAACAGGCCTTCATTGATACTGGCATCGAGCCATCCTGGTATCTGCGTGAACGACGCGAAGACGAGATCCTCCCATGGGATCATATCGATTGCGGTCTTCCAAAGAGCTTTTTCATTGCAGAGCGTCAGAAAGCCTTTGCTTATCAACCAACGGCTGATTGTCGCACAGGAGCCTGTTATGCCTGTGGTGTCTGTGACTTTGACAAGCTTAAGATGCGCTTGACGGAACCTGAGCAGGTTAGATCCGATGCTGATGCTCCTGAGGCGGTGGCGCCCGAACGGGAAGAGCACCTGACTCGCATCCGTTTGACTGTGAGCAAACTCGGTCGAGCTCGGATGGTTGCTCACCTTGAATATCTCAAAATGTTCCAGCGTGCTGTCAGTCGAGCAAAGTTACCGATGCGGTTTTCACAAGGTTTTCACCCTGTCCCGAAGATTTCATATCTCGAAGCACTACCCATGGGTGTTTCCAGTGAAGCTGAATTGATTGATCTAGAATTGCTCTATCCTCTTTCAGTAGAACAGCTTGTTGCTGATCTTAATGTTCAACTTCCTGAAGGGTTCAAAATAACTGAAGGGGTCGAACTTCCCTGGAAGTCACCATCTCCATCGGCATCCATCGCAACGAGTCAGTATCTGGTGACTTTGCCGGAGGATATTCCAGAAGATCTGGACGAACGCATCGCTTCATATTTGAATGCCGATGTTTTGATGCTCAAACGGGTTAAAAAAGGACGGGAAGAAGAACTCGATTTTGCCCCTAATCTGGTTGATTTGTTTGTGAAAGAAGGGCAATTGGGGATAGAGTTGAAAAAGGGGAGCCCACTGCTCGTTGCAGCACATTTACTTGGTCGCACCGTTGAAGAAATCCGTAGCTTAGGAGTGCATAAGTCAGGGATAAGCTTTAAAGACTGAGAAGTACTCTCATTGATTTAATGACCACATAAAGTCGCTTATTTAATGATTTAAATGGTGATCTTTCCTTTGTCGAAACATGAAAGGTCATGAAGCGACGAACAACAAGTTTCAGTTTTATTTTTATACATATATAGGAATCAGGAGAAACGTATGACGAAGGAGTTGGTTATCTCTACCACCTCCCACGAGACCCGTGTTGCTCTGCTTGAAGGGGGCCACATTGCCGAGCTCTATATTGAGCGTGACCGGGAACGGGGGATTGTAGGGAATATTTACAAGGGTAAAGTCATCAGGGTTTTGCCCGGCATGCAAGCGGCATTTGTCGATATCGGTTTGGAAAAAGCGGCTTTTCTTTACGTGGCTGATGTCCATGACGAAATGGAAAAAGTCGAAAGAAAGATCGAAGGGGAAGAGGATGTTGATGCTCAGGAAGAAGGGGCAGGACTGACTCAACTCCCACCGATTGAAGAATTACTGAACGAAGGGCAGGAGTTGCTGGTTCAGATATCCAAAGAACCGATCGGTACTAAGGGAGCGCGGATTACGTCACACATCTCGTTGCCGGGACGCCATTTGGTCTATATGCCGACAGTTGATCATGTCGGTATTTCACGTCGAATAGAATGTGAAGAAGAGCGCGAACGTCTACGTCAGATCGTAGAATCGATGCGCACACCTGAAACCGGGTTTATTGTTCGCACTGTATCAGAAGGTAAAAGCGAAGATGATCTTCGTAACGACATGGAATTTTTGGTTGGACTCTGGGGCAATTTGAGCCGTGGACTGGATGAAATCAGCGCACCGAGTTTAATCCATTCTGACCTCGATGTGACCAGCAAGGTATTACGCGACATCCTGACCGAGGATGTCCGCCGAATCATTGTTGATAATGTTGAGGAATACAATAAAATTGTCCGTTTTCTAAGAACTTTCATGCCACGTTTAAACTATTGCATTGAACTATATGAAGACAACGAGCCGATCTTTGATGCCTATGGTCTCGAAGTTGAAATTTCACGAGCACTAGGGCGTAAGGTCTGGTTGAAGAGTGGTGGTTCAATTATTATCGAGCAAACAGAAGCCCTGACGGCTGTTGATGTTAATACCGGTCGTTATGTTGGCAAGCATAATCTCGAAGACACCATTCTCAAAACCAACCTGGAAGCCGTTAAGGAAATTGCCTTCCAGTTACGCTTGCGTAATATCGGTGGGCTGATCATCATCGATTTTATCGATATGGAAAAAGAAGCTCATCGCGAAAAAGTGCATGGAGCTTTTGAAGAAGCGCTGAAGGGCGACAAGAATAAAACCAATATTCTCAAAATTTCCGAACTTGGCTTGGTTGAAATGACCCGTAAGCGGGTGCGTGAAAGTATTGGGCGAACTTTATGCTCAGCCTGTCCTTATTGCGAAGGAAAAGGCTATGTCAAGGACAAGGTTACGATCATTTATGAAGTTCTGCGTGAACTTCATCGGGAAATGGCTGATTTGCCGGCTGGTCATATTACCTTGCTGGCTCACCCTGAAATTGCTGACCTGCTGGTTGACGAAGAACGTAGTGGTCTGGATGTGTTAGAACAGCGATTCGGACGAGCTGTGGCCATTAATTCACGCCCTAATTTTCATCGTGAACAATTTGAAATTGCTGTCGGTTAATAACCACATAGTTCAGATGATTTGACTTAAATGGGGACGATATTTTTCGTCCCCATTTTTATATGATCAGCCACCAAAATCGATGATGAAGAGTGTTCACTATGAATAAGCATGATAGAGCAGAGCTTAAAAAAATTATTCTGGGACAGCTGAGTGCTCTGGAACCGCGCAACGGTCCACAGCAACAGCTTAGATTTGAACGGCTGGAGACTGCTCTGAAGAGGGTTGATGCTGAAAACTTTGGTGCATGTTTCAGGTGCGAAAAACCGATTGACATGGAAATTCTGCGGACGGTGCCAGAGAGAGTTATCTGTTCTGATTGTTTGGATGCCTGAGCAGATTCATTCTGATTGCAGACAAACATTCCCCCTCTCGTTCGATGTATTCATCATCAACAGTTACGATAATTATGGAGTGATGAATACTGTCTGCTGAAATACATTTTGAACAATAAACAGAAGTACAAAACTGATCAAACAGGCGAACAGCGGGGTGGTGACCCAACTACCAGCGATCCCAGCGACCGTGCCCCATCGAATATTGTGTTTACCCTTCAACAAACCCATCCCGACAACTGCTCCAACAATTGCCTGAGAACTGGAAACTGGAACAAGTGGCAACGTTGGTAGCCCCGCATCCATCAGAAGTTGTTCGAGCCTTTGAGACGCAAAGAGAAAGAGCACAACTGAATGTGCCCAGACAGCAACAAAAGCCATGACAGGTGAAAGTTTGAAAATACCGGTGCCGACTGTGTCCATGACCCGGCGTGAATAGGTGATGACTCCAACAGCAATTGCTAGACTGCCAATAAAGAAAAGCTGCTGAGCTGCGCTGACCTGAAAGGTTCCGAATAGACTGATATCGTGGAATGGAGCGACCGGAAGAAAAACCCCGACAACGTTGGCAATATTGTTCGCTCCGAGAGCAAAAGATCCGAAGATCCCGGTCAGCACTAGTGCATAGCGGGTTAATTCATCAAGTTTGAACATGTGGATCTTGAACTTGAGAATATAGTAAGTCACAATTTTGTAAGACAGAACTGCAATAATAGCAGACAGAATTGGGCACGCGATCCAGGTTATGACGATCTTGGTCAGAGCACTGCTATCGGTAGGCGATCCGGAAAAAAGGTTCCAGCCAATGATTGCCCCAACGATCGCTTGAGAGGTTGAAACCGGATAACGGGCCATGGTCATCAGGTAGACGCTCATCGCTGCGGCAAAAGCGACAACAAAGGCTCCGGCAACAGCATTGACCGCTCCCAGCTTACCCAACGTATGGGTTGCTCCTGCTCCACTGAATACCGCACCAAGTATAATGAAGATACTGCACAGAATCGCAGCTGTGCGGAACTTGAGCATCCGTGAACCGACGGCAGTGCCGAAGACGTTAGACGCATCATTGGCTCCCAATGACCAGCCGAGAAAAATACCGCTTGAAAGGAAAAACAGAAACATCAGTTAATCCCTATAGTGAGCGTTTAATGACAAAGATGGCGAGACGGTCAGCTAAATCTTCGGCCTGATCTGCGATGTTGTCGGTGTGTTTGATGATCCCTCTGAGCTGCATTTTTTCAGCCAGACTATGATCATCACTGCTGAAGATCGCTTTTTGAAGTCGCGTGGAAGCCTTGTCCGATTCTGTCTCCCAGAAAGCGACCTTGTGCATATGATCGGCGACCTGAGAGATATCCTTGAAATAAGCGCGCAGTGACAGAGTCATCGACTCGACAGTTAAAACAGCACAATTGTTAAGAGCCTTGAGATCATCACGGTAGGCTGCCGGAATCACTGGCCGCTCATTTTCAATCCGAAACATGACCCCTTTAAACTGTCCCAAAAGGGCATCCATCCGCTCAATCAGTTCTAGAACATCACCGCGTGATTCCGGGATCAGGGTTTTACGATAAAGAAGATCCTCGATTGAACGGCGCAAGGTATCGGCCTCTTTTTCTGTCTCGACCATATGTTCCAGATGTTGTTCAAAGTTATCGATTTTGTCCGCCAGGTAAGCATTCATGCCCTGAACGAAAATCAATCCGGACTCACTTGCAAGGTCGAGAAAATTATCGATCTCTTTTTCAATGCCGGTGCGGTTTTTGAAGATACTGATAAATGCCATCTGGATATCCTGTCTGATTTCGGGGGCATACAAAGCTGATACGGGGGCGATAATATTGGATCGATCCTGTATCGAGCGGTTTGTTCTGTTGTCTGTTCTCGTTGGCGTTGTTGTTTATGAAACTGTTAGATCTGTAGAGCAAGAAGTAGACATATTATAAATAATAACGCCATAGATTAAATTTGCTTGAAACAATTGAATTAATCCTCGGTTCATAGTCTGGGATTGTCCCCTGGAGACGCCCGAGACCTATGCCTTGAGAAAAATCTCGATCTTATTATAGCTCGGCTTCCTTTGATTGAGAATCGGGGTATGGGTCGACATGGCCAGGTTGTCTCCCGACTCGAAATCGTCTGATTTGGTGATATAGGACTCGAGTCGATCATGCTGAGCCGCCTCTTTACTGGTACAGTGAACAGCATTTACCCCCCAGATGAAATTCAAGGATTTGAGAGTGAAGTCGTTTTCCGACAGAGCATAGATATCGTGTGCTGATCTGCGGGTCGAAAGGTAGCGGGCGGTCAGGCCGCTCACAGTGTAGCAGACGATCGCCTTGCTCTTGAAGTTGTCGGCCAGTACGCAGGTGGCATAGGCCATGAATTTCCCGGATTGGGTTCCCTGTCTCGGGGCAAATGGGGTAGCGTGGGTTTCCTGGTAATACTCTTTGCAATCTGCCGCAATCTGACGAATTGTTTTCACCACCTCAACTGGATTCGCGCCGATTGCTGTTTCCTCTGAGAGCATGACACAGTCTGCCCCTTCCAGTATGGCATTTGCCACGTCGGAGGTTTCCGCCCTGGTTGGGATGACGTTGTTCACCATCGATAGCAGCATCTGGGTTGCGACTATGGCAGGCTTCTGGGCATGGCGACAGGCTTTGATGATCTTCTTCTGGATGATCGGGACCTGAGATAAAGGACATTCCAGACCGAGATCCCCGCGCGCGACCATCAGACCGTCTGCCCTGGCCAGGATTTCATCTAAGTTATCAACGGCATTCTGTCGCTCAATCTTGGCGATTACCGGTACCCGGCGGCCACAACTCTCCATTTCTTCAATCAGATCGTCGATATCCTGTCCCGTTTGTACGAAGGAGAGTGCGAAGGCATCGATACCGCACTCAAGAGCCTCACGTACATCCTTACGGTCTTTGTCGGTCAGTGCGGCAACGGAGATGGGCTTGCCGGGAAAGGTGATTCCCTTATTTGAAGTGATCACTCCAGTGTTGAGTGATTCAAGTTCGAACAACTGATCTTGGCTAAGCACCTGCGTAACCCGGAAGCGGAGCAGTCCGTCTGCCAGGGTCACCAGCATTCCTTCTTTGAGCCCTTCAAGGTAGGTTGAGTATGCGAAAGGTAGAAAGTAGGTTCCTTCCTCGTCGATTTTGTTGCTCTGCTCAGGGAGTCCGAGTAAGACCCGTTCCCCCTTAGTGATGTTTTTGGGCGAACCGGAAATTTCGCCGATACGGATCTTTGGACCGCACAGGTCTCCCATAGCGGTGAGTGGAATGGCGAGATCCTGCTCAAGTTGTCTAATGATCCGTAGCGCCGGAACGAATGCCTCGGCATCGGCGTGGGAAAAGTTCAAACGGAACACCCGGACTCCCTGTTCGATCATGGAGCGCATCAGCACTGGATCGGTTGAGGCGGGACCTAGCGTGGCTATTATTTTGGTTTTCATCAGGTCATCCTTTATTGACTGATACAGCTTTATCTTCAAGGGTCAATATGAATCTATGGGTTTATTCATCAAACGTTATAAAGCCTCAAGGCGCTGAATTTCGGAAATCAGCTTTTCAGATTCATAGGCGATGTTTCTTGAGATCGAAAAAAGGAAATCGGCATAGAGACCTGCTTTCATTTTTTCGGAAACCTGTTCAATTTCAGCCTTTCTGAGTTTGTACAGAGTGGTTTCTCCCTGGGCCACGTAACGTGTTGTTATCGGCCCCAGGCCAAAGAAAGAGGGTTTTCCGAAATAGATACCGGGAGAATATTTTGCAAGCACCTTGTAGGACGTCCTGCCATTATAGAGTCTGCGTTCAACACAGCCTTTTTTGACCATATAAATGGATGTGCCGCTGTCACCCTCGCTGAGAACCACCTCCTTGTTATTGTATCTTTTTTTTACAGCGATCTCTTTCAGCAGACTGATTCCGGTTGTGTCGATTGTTGTACAAAGCTCGTTATTTTCAAACTCAACCGAGTAGGCAATATCCCGTTTACTCTCAATGTCGATATTCTGGCTTTTTAAAATTTGATCTTCAGCATATTCAAGAGCCCTTACCGTCGATTTGAAAATGATGATATGACTCCATTCCTTGTTTCTTTCGATAGAAGCAAATGCTTTTTTCGCTTTTTTCCCGAAACCAAGACGCTTATGCAGATGGGTGAAAACGATTTCAGTTCCGTTTTTTCTCGCCATTTCCACCATCTGCATGAGGATGACCATCCCACTCATATCAATAGATGAAACTCGACGAAAGTGGAGGATAATCACCTGTCTCCCCTGAGCTTCTTCCATGATTCTGGTGTACAGCTGGTCTGTCCTGGCGAAATAAAGGCTGCCCTGAAGTTCGATCAATAGTGCCTTGTCTCCATGTCCTTTTAGAATTTGACCGTGCTGTTCGCTCCATCTTCGGGGGGAGGGGTATTCAGTGATATTCGTTTGGCGTCTTATGAGGGATCTTTGCATATTTCTGCTGATGAAAGTTATGATGGCAAAGATCATTCCGAGGGCAACCGCCTTTGTGACATCAAAGAAAAGTGTCACCACAATCACCATTATGGCATTGATGGCATCAAGCCGCGTGTATCTGCCTGTAAACCAGAGCAGAATATTGGGGTTGATCATTTTCAGGCCGATATAAATTATAACTCCCGAAAGTGCTGAAAGCGGTAAGAAAGCTCCTACTTCGCGCCCGAATATTGATATCAGAATAAGGATCAGAGCAGCAAAAACCGGACTCCAGCGCCTTCCTCCTGCCATTGTACAGGCCAGAGTTGACCCTTTTGTTCCCCCTCCTCCAACTCCGCCTACGATGCCGATAAGCATTTGCGCAATGCCCTGGGCGACAAGTTCTTTTTTGGCGTTGTGGCGCATGAAAGTCTGTGTATCTGCGACCAGTGCTGTCAGCAGACAGTCGATCATAACCAGAACCGTCAGGGCCAAGGCTGAGACAATAATCAATTGCCAAGGAAGTTGAAAAAGGTGGAGACCATCAAATCTGTGGAAGATCGCTTCTACGTTAATAACGGGAAGGGTTCCGATGACCCAATTGGGATCAACCCGGCTTGACGTCGAAAATGTCAACATCGCATATGTCGCGATTCCACCCAGCAAACCCATGAGGATTGAAGGGAGTTTAGGAGCACAGGTTTTAAAAATGTAAATAATGGCAAAGGTGACAATCGCGACAATAAGAGGAATATAACGACTCCAACCGTCGATTGTTTCAACCGGAATGATCTGCTTGAATTGCGATTTGATCATCAAAATCCCGATAGCGGTTATCATGCTCGCCACGACCGGGTAGGGAATTATCTTTATGACTTCTCCACCTTTCAAGAGACCGAAAGTAATCTGAAATAGTCCGGTGAAAAAGAGCACGGCTCCTAAAATGACAAGAACTTCCATATGCGAATAATCAGGCGACAGCTTAACGACCAGGCCGGCAAGAAGCATCGTGACCGGGCCATTAGGCGCGCTTATCATTCCCGTTGTCGCCCCCATAATACCGGATGAAAGGAGTAGAATCGTCGCACCGATCAACCCGGCCATGGCACCAGATGAAGCATCAAGTCCTATAGAGGTAAATAGGAGTACGCTCAAACCGATGGTTTGTGGCAAGACAGCGATAGCGCCAGCTAAACCGCCGAAAAAATCAGCATAGAAAGTTGAAGAGTTGTCACGCACAGAGTTTTACCTTTTCTAAATCTGTTTTTAACTGTCGATCTTAAGTCTGTTTCAATAGCAGTACAGGTTGTGGAATCAGGGGTCGCTCCACATATTGTCGCAGCGAATTTCTATGGGATCAGGTCACTAGATCAGCTGGTTTATGTGGTCAACCTGACTTTGAGCTTGTTGAAATTAGGTGCGATGGTTCGTCCGCACCACTCACTTCAAAGCATGTCAATTAAATGGGTGAAGTTCAGGGGCGACTCATAGTCACCCCTGAACAATTTACCCGGACGTTCTCCGCTAATGAGGAGTTGTTCAGTCCGTTGCCTTCTTCTGCTGGCGCTGCTGTTTGTAGATCTGATAGATCGGTGGTGCGAGGAGTAAAAATATGACAAACCACAATGCCAGAGCTTGTGGGCGATTGAAAAAAATGGCATAGCTTCCGCGACTCATGATCAACGCCTGGGCAAAGCCTGTTTCAGCAATCGGACCAAGAATAAGACCGAGGATGAGGGCTCCAAGTGAGAACCCACACTTCTGCAGGATGATAGCTGTAAATCCGCAGAGCAAAGCAAT
>Ga0193952_1000925_pt1 | contig 11651 bp, 14 predicted proteins | sample BB_3_MG_FD_140368 | JGI IMG/M metagenome (GOLD analysis project Ga0193952, IMG submission 140368) | Microbial mat bacterial communities from the Broadkill River, Lewes, Delaware, United States - BB_3_MG | ecosystem: Environmental > Aquatic > Freshwater > River > Microbial mats | place: USA... | reverse complement strand
TCATAAATTTAAAATTTTAAGCAAGAAGAAATAGCGCTAGTACAAAAGCAAACATATTGCTATAAGTAATGGGAAACTAAGCACTAAACAATAAGGTATAAAATCTGCTCAAACTACCTCACTGATTCACAATTCCATCGCGCTTAATTCTTAAGTAGAACCACACAAGAGGACTAGTGCAGTAGTGAGGGCAAGTAATTCTAAAAATAGAATTCATAAAATAAACCGGTTTGAAAAAAAGATATACGATATTATACATTTTTATATTTCTAAGCATTGTGATTGGTGCATTTGATCCAATCACACATGAGATTACAGAATCATTTATGATTTTTGCATTAATACCTGCTTGGGTTATCGTTCTTGCAATGATAATTTCTGTGATTTTAGGAATATTCTACTCCGTGAGTTTATTATCTCATAAAACAGTAAAATACTTATCAAATGGAGCTAAAATGATTCGACTTATTTTTTGGATTCCTATTTTAAGTTTCGGGATGATTGCAATGATTTACGGACTTTTATCGGGTGCAACTTTGCTTACCAATAGATTGTTTGGAGATCAAAAAGAGATTACAGTTTCGGGAAAGGTAATAGACTCAAGAAAGAATATTACAAAATATGGAACGACTTATCAGGTTACAATTCTAACTGAAAACTTGAACGTAAATAGAAAAATTGAATTCAAAGTTCCGAATAGAATACAAGAAGGTGAAGTATTTAAGCACAAAATGATGATGGGTACACTTGGACTTTTATATAAAAAATGACATTAGTTTGAAAATGAATAATTGCATAATTAAAACACGTACTGATTCACGATTCCATCGCGCTTAATTCTTAAATAGTAGCACACGAGAGGATTGATTTCTCCGAATTGCATTTCCTGCATTGGAGAGAGATTATATATACTTTGGTAGTAATTGGCGTGAAGTTCGAGTTGAAGCCATGTACATTAATAAAAGATTAGAAAATAATGAATAAAAATATTTTTGCCCTACTGATAATTTTAGTCACCCTTAGCTGCACGAAAAACAAGGAGTTTATAAAATCAGAAGCTAAATATTACTATGTTGTTGGAAAAATTAATGGACCTGTAAAGTCTATTCACTTGACATCTTCAAACGACTACAATGATGACAAAATGGATTACACTTATTTAATTGACACAGTCAAGAACCAATTGTTAAGCTACTTTAAAGATAGATTAGACAATAGAGTTTATTTTGATTCAAAGTGTAGAGTGGATTCTAATATTTGGTATAAGGATAATGTAAGAATGAAGACCTTATATCATAAATCAAACTTTCATAATTTATATCACATTTGTACTATGAATGGAGACAGCATTATTCATGATTCCAATTATGAGCTTGATACTCTAAAAAATACTTGTACCTATTATTCCGATAAAGGGACATTAACGCGAATTGACTCATTTGATACAAGTGGCAAAATGATTCTTTCAATTTTCGACAAAATATCAGTTCACTATGATTATAATGAACAGGGTGATTTAATATATGAAACTAAAGATTTTAATGGCTCCAATGAAAAATTTAAAAGTCAGATAATTGAATATGAATATGACCATTACGGGAATTGGACAGAAAAAGTAATTGAAAGATATTATCGTGGACAGAAAAATCCAGAATATACAATGACGATTAAAAGAGAGATTAAATACTATTAACAACAGCTATCTGCAATGTATAAAAACAATAGATAAGATAAGAGCTTGTATCTCGATTCATTTTTTTTGTAACTGACAAGGATCTAGCCTGCAGTCTGTCACTATTCATACAATTTAGCCTTCGCGTTCAATATTAAAAGAAACACCAAATAAATAAACACATAAAAATGAATAAAAAAGTAGTAAGAATCATTGGAATTATTGTATCGATAATTGTGATTGTCATCTTTCTTGATGCTGTTTTAGGGGAATTTTTAAGCGGCTGGAATAACCCAAAGTAATTGTTCAAAAAATGAAAAGAAACAGAATTCATTATCTAATTTTTAGTGTAGCAACGATCATCATTGGTTTGACATCACGATTCTACTCAGAATACCTTCCTGACGTTGTTAATTTAGGACTAGGTGATAGCTTATGGGCATTGATGATATATTGGATGATGGCTTTCCTCTTTCCCCGGATTCCTATTGTACGATTGACAATTTTAAGCCTAAGTATCTGTTTTCTTGTCGAGTTTAGTCAGTTGATACAAGTAGATTGGTTGAATGCAATTCGAAACCATTTTCTCGGTGCATTGGTATTAGGAAAAGGTTTTTTATGGAGCGATTTACTAGCTTACTCAATTGGAGTAGGACTAGGCATGGGGATTGAAAAATACAATAAGTTAAAAAAAATAAACTTTACGAGTGTTAATTCTTAAACGAATAAACAGAAACATAGTAAAACCAAAACAACAGTAAACACAACACATTTATGCTTGAAAGATTAGCCTATTTTAGTTATTGGATAAATATATTATTCGTACCCTTTATTTTTATTGGCATGCCAATAATAATGATAACGATCCCGATTTCAACCAACATGCTATTTGATAGAGGAATGAATATCTATAAGTTTATTTATCTATTTTTTAATGCATTAACCTTCTTTCATTGGTGCTATTGTATTCGATTCTTATTCAAATACGACAGGTATTCTAAATCAATATTTCCACTCTTTTTTTTCAGTGTTTTGTACGCCCCAATATATTACTACCGGGTAAAAATTAAAAAGAGACCCTTGAGAAATGAAATAAAGACGGAAGAAAAAATCGAATCCGAAGACAACAGTATTGAGGATTCGGAATTTCTCGAATTCACACGCAATAGCATTGTTAGCATTCTAAAATTATGGTCTTCAAAAAAAGAACAGCTAGAGTATCAAGAAAGTGACCCGTCAATAAATGTTTCATCAGAATTATTTGAACAGTGGAACGATTTTTACACTTCCGATTCTGAAGTCTTAACAGAAGCTTTTACTCCTAAGCAATTAAATCAATTGGAAAAATTTGATACTGAGCTAACGATTCGCTCCAATCCATCGAACAATGCACTACCAAACATTATCGAATACATGAAGACAGAGGATTGGAAAGTATTAAATTCACTTTCAATTGAACTATTGTCCGACTTTGAAAAGATGTAAGGAAGTGGCTAAGGAAAACGAAATATGGCCAAGAGTTTTCAAAATTTGAAATATTCAATTCTCAGAGACTTTAGAATAGTAAATAGAAACTCAAGAAAATAAAATTTTTTATGGATAAAATCATTGTAAAATATCAATCATTATCAAAAAAGAAAAAATCAATTGTAAATTTAGGTATTGGAGGAATCTTAATTTTCTTGATAATTGGTAAAATGTATAATGCCGGAGAAGCTATTGGAGAATTTTTGTACAATATTAACCATTAGATTCTACAAAATTTTAAAACCGTATTACCTGCAAAATTCAGGAAGTTGATGCATTGCTTACCGAATTTACTCAAACCTTGAATAATGGAATTTAGTCTGATAATTTAAACACTGAAAAAATACTCCCCTACTGCTGTACGATTCCATCGCCATCTTTCTAAAATAGAAGCACAGGAGAGGATTGAATTTATCGAAGTGCGTTTCGTTCAATAAGAAAGAGTTCACTACAATAAGAATTACCCACTTAAATACAATAGAATGAAAAATTACCTCTTAGTATTCGGATTGATATTTATCAATTTTACCGTTCAAAGTCAGGAAACTTTTTGGATTTTGTCCAAGACCATTTCTAGCAAATCATCAAAAGAAGATTATAGAAAACACAACCAGATGCTTGTTAAAATAAGTAAAGATTCCATCGGATTTTTTACTACCAAAGATCTATCCGCAAATCAAAACTATGGTTTCTCTTACCATACCAAAGGATCGAATTTGATTATAAAGAACAGCGATTCCAATACCCATGGTTTAGGTTATTATAGTAACGATTCGATATTTGAATTCACAAGCTTTAATCGAACAATGATTTTTCAAAAGGTAAAGCCATCTAGCGTTCAAATGACGCAAACTGACATCCAAAACTTAATCAGGAAAAACTATTATAGCTTTTCTGATTGGGAAAGGAATAAGGTCGATACTGTAGCCTTTGCATCAAATTGTAAAATGGGTGTGGTTCGAAACATTCCTCTGGAAACTGTTAAGTTAGAGAACAATATCTTTTTTATTCTATACGATAAGATTCTCCCTCTTAGCGCAATTGATAAGAAACAACTTGATTTTCTTGTATACGATGAAGATCAACAAGATTTGATTTTCCAAAAAATAAAATTATCCAAAAAAGAACTTAAAAATCTGGCTGATCAAAAAAGCAAGGTGGCTATTGAAATGCAATAAGCCTCAATAGCTCATTATTGGGTGAGCAATACTATCGCCTTCTTTTCTTAAATAGAATCATAGAAGATGAATGAATTTGACTAAAACTATCGCCCACATATTTTCAGTAAGACCATTAGACACAAGGCGGTACGTTCAAAACACATATCAGACAAGACGTTTCGATAAAATTTAATTTGAATGAAATTCATCAATTACCTTTTACAGTACACTTTTATACTTTTATTTACTTATGTTGTACTTTTTCAATTTGGTCCGTCCTTAATAAAAAAGGGGATTAAAAAAGAAAATATAGACTACCTGCCGGTTAACATTCAACAAATCAGTTTAGATTATTTAAATCAAAGTACAACCTCTTATTTAGCCTTAGATATTATTCTTAACAACCAATCATACAGACTTGTTTTTCAAGCTAATCAGAATAACCATAGGGGAATCTTAGATTTCTTTTATGAAAACAACTATTTGCAACCAGGCTCAATAAAGTATAAATTAAGCACCAAAGATTTGCCTATAGCTATATTTAAAGATGATTTGCCAAAGGATATTCGCGCATCAATGATTTTAAGCGAATCTGGCGTATTGGATGGTCTGATAATAAATGACAAATTTGTTATAGGTGAAAAAACAGGTGTCATTACTAAAGTATTAGCTATTGTTTTTGGTGTAATTTCAATGATAGTAGTTTCTATTTTACTTCTAATTACACTACTAATACTCCTGAAAAACTTAGATATTTATAAAGAAACTGGAAAAATCCCCGATTTGCCAAACTCAATAGATGAAAGTATAAAGGGATGGAAAATCATTCTGACGAAGAAAAAGAAACTATAAAATATCCCTGATAGTCCGAGTATATAAAAACCAAAGCTAGCGCAAGCCTTTCGCTCCTACTCTGCAAATACAGAATATATATTTACAACACCTCTCCTGTTGGTACGCGATTTTATCGTGTTCCTTTCTTAAATAGAACCACACGAGAGGACTCGTGCGGTAAGGATGGTGATTTCAAATTTTCACTTACTGATTTAAGCTTGTTGTTTGTAAGGGGTATTCTTTTAGATTTCGAAATACAAACCAAGTTATTGCTGATAATATAAGTAACATCATGCCAAAAAATGGAGCGATGAAAGAGACTTTTAAACCACCAGCGAGAATTCGTGGGTTGATACTGGAGCTATCCATAATCTGAATAGTATCGAAAGCTTGAATAAGACCAACCATTTGCCCGGTAATCCCAACTAAGAATGCTAAACTGCCAAAAAACAAAATACTATTGTTTGTTTTTATAAGTTTCTGAGGGGCTATATTAGCACGATACAAAAAAATAAAACGGATAGCTTGAGTAATTACAATGATCCACATTAGGTAAACAAGAGACATAAAAGTGGGACCGCCTTCATAAAAGAATCTAATTATCATGACTTTAAATTTAAAAATTAGTAATGGAACAATAGTAAATATTCATGATAAGCTTTAAAAACATATTATAGGAACAACACAAATGCCACCTTCAACAACAAATTTAAAACAATAAATAGCAATTTTGTTATTCAGGGTGCGTTTCGTGCTGTTGGCATAAAATAAGTACTGTATTTAATAAAAAACCTATTTTCGTTTTATATTTGTTCGTTATGACTCTCACCAAAAACATAAAATCGATACACAATCGCTTTCCAATTTGGGAAATCATTTATTGGTTAATAGCATCCTTCTTCATGTTTTTTGTTTTTAGCAACAGGCATTACGATATTCATATCCGTACCAATCTATCTATTTTACTTTTAATTATAAGCTTTGCAAGTGCCCGGGTAACCAATAAAATTTTAATTCCTAAATTTTTATTTAAGGGTAAACAAGCCTTGTTTTTATACTTGCTCCTTTTCCTAATTGTTATATCCTTATGGTTGATTAGCTTTGCTCTTTTTATTATCACTTTGTATAGCAGCATTGCCCTTCCCAATACAATTTTGCCTTCGCTCGAAGATGTTATTATTCTACTCACAGGAACCTATTTAATTTCCTTACTGTCATCTGTTTTTTATTTTACGAAAGAATCCTATCAATCAAAAGAAGAAAAATTAATTATTGAAAAGGAAAAAAACACCCTGGAATTAAAATTTAAAGAAGTGCAACTGGAACTTCTTAAGGAGCAAATCCATCCTCATTTTATCTTCAACATGATGAATAACCTTTATGCCCTGGTAAATGAGAGCACTGCTCTTTCAAGAGAAGTTATTGTACGTTTATCAGATTTACTGGAATATATGCTTTACGAATGCAATACAGAAAAAGTGGAGTTAAGCAAAGAAATCCAATTCATCAACAATTATATTGAACTTGAAAAAATAAGACACGACAAACATTTTAATGTTACAACCGATTTTCCTAAAAACATATCCGGGATAAAAATTGCCCCATTGGTTTTATTCCCCTTTGTCGAAAATGCTTTCAAGCACGGACTAAAACAAAGCAACAAGGATTTTATTGCCATGAAATTAGATATTAGTCTGCCCAGAATACAGTTCAGTATAAACAATTATAAGCATGATACCACACTAGCAGAATATAAAACTAAAAAGAGTAAAGGTTTAGGTCTCAAAAATGTGCGCGAAAGACTTGATCTCTTGTATCAAAATAGATATGATTTACAAATATCAACAGACAACAATACATTTGACGTTAAACTGAAAATTATACGATAATGACTGGTAAAAAAAAATATACTTGTCTGATTATTGACGATGAACCATTGGCAATAAAAGTGATACAGGAACACCTTGAAAATTTCAAAGATCAGTTTGAATGTGTTGGAACCTATACGAAACCCATTGAAGCAATGCCTCTTTTACACAAAGGAGAAATTGACATCTTGTTTTTAGATATTAATATGCCATCCATTTCGGGCATTGAATTTTTAAAAGCCATTCCCAATCAACCCTATGTGATTTTTACAACTGCTTACAGAGAATATGCTGTTGATGCTTTTGATCTTAACGCTCTCGATTACCTTGTAAAGCCTATTTCTACCGGAAGGTTTTTAAAGGCGATCAATAAATTTCTTTCACTGGAACAAACACACCTCTCAAAGCCAAAAGAAATTGTTCATATTAAGGCAGATAAAAAGAATTATAATATTGCCGCAGAAAACATACTATATGTTGAAGGTGTAGATAACTACATCAAAATTAAAACTACTACCAATAATCTTATCTGTTACGAATCATTATCTGGTATGGAAAAGAAATTACCTGCCCGGCTATTTATACGCATCCACCGTTCTTTTATTATTAATATCGAGCAAATAGATCATTATACATCATCGTATATTAAGCTAGACAATAAACAATTTACCATTGGCAGAAATTATAAAGAGCAGGTATTAAGTCGCCTTGAAAAGCAATAAGGCATTTGAATAACCTCTGATAAATGAAAATGGATGAAGATGGCAAATACTTTTTAGTAGCACATAGAGCCATTGCATAAATCCTGCTCAGACCTTAACCAACTAAAAAGCCATTAAACACCTACATAAAGAACCTCCTTAAGAAGCCCAAATTATCTGAGTAGATGCAAACCAAAGCTAGAGCAAGCCTTTCACTCCTGCTCTGCAAATACAGAGTAAATATTTAAAAGAGTTCACTGCTGGTATGCGATTCTATCGTCTTCTTTCTTAATTGCATTTCGTGCGCTAGCGTGGGTGCAAGCATTCCCCATATAATTCTCTTAAAACATATTATGTAGACAGCTTCTAATTTAGTATCTAGTCTACATTTTTTATTTAGAATCTACATTATGTCTTATTAGTATTTGTAATTTTAGTTTCGATACGATTTTAAAAGGTTTTGTTATGTACCCAATTGGAGGGATAACAACAGCTTTTAAAATGATATATAAGAAACAACAAGCATATGCATGTTATACCCTAGTTGCCAACAATATGAAAAAACTGCTCTTACTATCATTTTTACTTCTTTCAAATTATGGCTTTACTCAAATAAAATCAGTTATAATTGACAGGGAGACAAAAGAAAGAATACCTTTTGTAAATATTTGGGTAGAGGATGAAAACGTTGGAACTACTTCGAATCAACAGGGAGAGTTTGAACTAAGTAATAAAGAGCCTAAAGTAATTGTCTTTTCAGCAATTGGATACGAAACGAGACAAATTCCATCCGACTCAATAATAAATATAGTCGAACTAAAAGCTTCAATTACCGAATTGGATGAAGTCGTTGTAGTTGCAAATAAGCAAGAACTTGAATTAACCATTGGAAACTTCAAAAAATCAAAAATCAATCATTATTTCACCTGTGGAAGCAAACCATGGATTACTGCAAGATATTTTCCATATCAAGAGAATTATAACAAAACTCGACTTTTGAACGGGATAAAAATACTAACAAAAAGTGATGTTAGAGATGCTAAATTCAATGTCAGATTGTACAGCTTGAGTGAGGATGGCAAACCAGACAAATATATTTACGATAAAAATATAATCGGAATTGCGAGAAAAGGAAAAAAAATAACTGAAATAGATTTATCAGGTTTACATATTGAATTTCCGAAAAAAGGTTTTTTCATAGCAATTGAATGGTTAATTATAGATGATAATCTATATGAGTACAATTATACAATGCAAGCTTCGAATAATAAATTAAAAGGAATTTCTTATGAACCTTCAGTTGGAACAGTACCTTCTGAAACTGATGAAAATAGTTGGATCTACTCGCAAGGTAAATGGAGAAGAGTTTGGAAAAATAATAGTGCAGCTTTAGACAGATATAAAGATAAATATAGCCTCCTTGCGATTGAACTAATATTAACAAATTAAAAATATATTATGTAGACAGCTTCTATATTAGTAATTAGCCTATATTTTTTACTTGCATTCTATATTATGTCTTATTTCTATTTGTAAATTTATTTTTCGAAATATCATAATATGCTGTTGTTATACACCCAAATTGGAGGGATAACAACAGCTTTTTAAATGATATATAAGAAATAACAATCATATGCTTGTTATAACCTAGTTGTAGCCAATACAGGTTTGACATTCATTCAGAATAAAATTAATATAAATGGATAAGATAAATAAGAAATTAGAAGAGCTATATTTGAGATTAGGAGTATATAAAGAACCCTTACATTCGAAGTGTGTTAATAGTGATTCATGTTGGAATGGTGTTGATGAAAATAGAATTTGTAATGATGGTGAAGAACTTGCCCAATTATATAAACCATATATAGGGAAAGATTATCAACAGGGAAAAATTCTAGCGATTGGAATAAATATGCATGAATATGGCGGGTATAATGCTGAGGTAGAGTTAGCAGAAATCGCTAGTAGGGAAATTAAACAGGGTAAAAAACGAACTTTTGCAAAGCCGGGATATCAAGGAAGTCTAGTTTGGCATAGATTAGTTTCATATGCTTCATTTATTCTCAGGGAAACTAGATTGATTGATACACCTAAAAATAGACCATATCCAAATAAGGAAGAATTATCAAAGGCGTTTGATTATATAGCAGTTACTAATAGCATAAAGTGCTGTCCGTGGGGTGAGAGAAGCAAGCCAACTAACGCCATGTGGAAGTGTTGCCCAGACTATATATTAAAAGAAGAAATTAGATTATTAAAACCAAAACATATTATTGTTTTAGGTTTAGACAATTATAATCGTGTTAAGGATTTGTTCAATAATCTTATAGAACAGAATGGCAACGAAACTAAATTAGTGAAAGCTAATTTTGAAAGCGAAGAAATATTTATTTATGCTTTTCCACACCCCGCGTCTTCTCAAGGAACCTCAATGGTGAGAATGGATGAGTTAGAATCTTTACTTATTGATGAATATAAATAAAAATACATGCTACAACAAGCCCTCATATAAGATAAGTGGGCCGTAAATTTTCGAGGGTTTTGCGCTTTTAATGAGCAACAGCAAGGCAGCCATTTTAGAATAGTTATAGTTAAATGTAATCCTAAAATAGCTACCTTGCCTTTTTATAAAATTTAAAACATAAATCAACTAAGGCGCCTACGTTACATAGCGCCATCCATTGTGTGCAATATCAAGAAACCAAATTTAGAAGTTATGCCAATTAATATTTACACAGAAGAAGAATGTCATAATATAGCTGAACTTTGTGATGATACTTGGGAATTGCCATCTCAAATATCAGAACTTGAGAAATGGTTAACTGAGAAAGGAAAAGATCTTGCAAAAGGAAATTATGTGGCAGATATTGGATTTGATATTAGAAAAGATGCTTGTGGCGGTGGTGGAGTTATAAGCTCAAACATGATGAAAATAATGTCTGAGATTGGTATGGCTATTTATCTATCCGAATATCCAGAAACTAGTTCAGATTAAGAATAATTTATGAAAGCATTTAAAGTGTTAATGTCAAGCACAATAGATTATCCCTGATAGTCCCAGTATATACAATCCAAAGCTAGCGCGAGCGTTTCGCTCGTGCTCTGCCTAACAGGTAATCATTTAGGTTAAGACAACTTCTAATTGCCCTTTCTCTCCAGCTTATTTTTTTAGAACTGCCGCATTTCCAGGCAGAAACTTTCTGAGCTATTTTTATACAGCTCCTATTTTGTTTTCTGCCTTGGCAAGATACGAGCGGAACGCTCACACCAGCAGTCGTTACAAGCTCGGACTATCTGAGTTGTTAAGCTAATTATATTGCATGCCATAGTAAAGGCAAATTGCAAGGCTTTGTCATTTGTGCGAAAGCAATAGAAATTTTTGTGAGTGTCACAAAAGGTTTTGTTTCTCACTTACACAGATGTGCGAGAGCAAGAGAATTTTTTGTGAGAACAACAAACGGTTTTGTTTCTCACTTACACAGATGTGTGAGAGCAAGAGAATTTTTTGCGAGAGCAACAAACGGTTTTGTTTCTCACTTACACAGATGTGCGAGAGCAAGAGAATTTTTTGCGAGAGCAACAAACGGTTTTGTTTCTCACTTACACAGATGTGCGAGAGCAAGAGAAATTTTTGTGAGTGCAACAAAAACTTTTGTTTTTGACTTACACAAATGTGCGAGAGCAAGAGAATTTTTTGTGAGAGTCACAAAATGAAAGCTTGAAAGCTTACATTCTCACTGTAAATAGCTGGATATTAATGAGTATTGTGCTTGTTAATTTTATTAAGTGTTTTCTATTCTCCTAATTGCCTTAAGTTTATAACTTATGGCTACTGTTTTGCATTACAACAGATTATGTAGATAGATTCCATATTGGTAGACTCTCCTCT
>Ga0193952_1000924_pt1 | contig 11655 bp, 9 predicted proteins | sample BB_3_MG_FD_140368 | JGI IMG/M metagenome (GOLD analysis project Ga0193952, IMG submission 140368) | Microbial mat bacterial communities from the Broadkill River, Lewes, Delaware, United States - BB_3_MG | ecosystem: Environmental > Aquatic > Freshwater > River > Microbial mats | place: USA... | reverse complement strand
GGAAATCATACGTATTACAGGACTTGAAGAGTTAGTAAAAAAATCAGGGAAGGGTGATGGTCTGCAAGTAGGTGAGGGGGGACGTAATCTTTCTACAGGACAAAGGCAGCTTGTCGCAATGGCAAGAGCTATTTTAAATGATCCTGCTATGTTCATTTTAGATGAACCTACCTCTGGACTTGATGTGGGTTTAGAGAAAACATTAATCAAACAACTTAAATCAGTAATAGCAAAAGAAAAAACAGTTATTGTAATCACTCATAGGTTTTCAGCACTTGATTTAGTTGATAGAGTTATCGTTTTAAATCAAGGGAAAATAGTAGCAGATGGTCCAAAACAAAAAGTACTCAATGCATTGAGTGGAAATGCAAAAAAGGTTGGAGTATAATGAATAGATTTTTAGAAGAGGAAAAATGGAACTATTATCCATTGGTGATCCCAATAATTTTATTTTTTACACTTTTTATTATATGGGCATCTTTTAGCGAAATCGATGAAGTTGTACGTGGAGAAGGGAAAGTTATCCCTTCTGGGCAAACAAAAGTTTTACAACATTTTGAGGGTGGAATTATCTCTGAGATTTTAGTTCGTCCAGGAGATCATGTCAAAAAAGGGCAAGTTTTATATCGATTGGAAAATGAATATTTTGATGCAGATTTAAAATCAAAAGAGATAGAACTTATGGCGTATGAAGCAAAAGCTTTGCGATTACAGGCATTGGTATCTGAGCAAGAAGAGTTATCATATAATGATACTTTTAAAAAATTACTACCAAGTATTATTCAAAATGAGATGGATATTTTTGTAGAAGAGAAACGTAAATATCAAAATAAAATAGCAATAGCAGAAGATCAACTAAGACAAAAAGAACTTAAACTAGATGAATTACAAGCGAAGTTTGAAAATCTCTCCATTGAGTTACGACTGGCGATGGAGAGTATGGCTATACAAGAAGATTTACTGAAAAAGAAGGTTACTTCAAGAAAAAGTTATATACTCGAACTCGCAAAAAAACAAAAAATCTATACACAAATAGAAGAGGTAAGAAGTTCTATCCCTATAGTAAAGCAAGAGATTATAGAATGGAAAAGAAAAAGAAAAGCAGTTCAGTCTGATGTAAAGTCTAAATTATATGAACAGTATTCTTTGATACAAATAGAGATAAAAAAACTTCAAGAAAAAACAAAAGCAAATACTGATAGAGACAATAGAAAAGAGGTAGTAAGTCCAGTAAATGGAGTGATTAATATGCTTTATTTTCATACAGTTAATGGTATTGTAAAAGCTGGAGATAAGATGGCAGAGATTACCCCACTTGAAGATAATCTTATGATTGAAGCAAAAATAAAAACATCTGATAGGGCTATGATTTGGGTAGGACAAGATGTTTCTTTAGAGATAACTTCCTACGATTTTTCAAAGTATGGGTTACTTAAAGGGAAACTCATAGGGATAGCACCTGATAGTACCTTAGATAAAATGGGAAATACTTTTTATCTTATAAAAGTACAAGCAAATGATTATCAGTTTGATAATAATTCTCCAATTATGATGGGGATGATTGCCAATGTAAATATATTGGCTGCAAAAAGAACAGTGATGCACTATTTACTGAAACCTTTAAAAGATATCACAAGAAACTCTTTAGGGGAGCATTAATTAAAATTATCTTAAATTAGTATTGAAAATATATAAAAATTTATTATTTATTTGGTATTAATTTTTAATTAGATATAATCTTTAGTATTATCATTAAGGAAAAGCATAAATGTTTAGTTTTATAAAGTATTTGCAAGGTTTAAAAGAAAAGTTCCAGAAAAATAAAGGTTTATGGTTTACTACTATAACTGTTATTTCTGTAATAGGTATATTTATTACTTTATATATCATCACTACGATGACAAGTAATGTATCAGAAAAAGTGTACCAAAGTATGTCAAAAGGATATAATTTAAAAGTTCTTTCTTTAATGGATGCAAAAGAGAAAGAGTTTGAAAAAATCGCTTTAGTTATAGAGGGAAATACTTTATTGCTATCTCAAATAGAAGAAAATAAAGAAACAGATATTTTAAACTTTGCTGCTGCAATGAATACTTCATTTGCAAAAAAATCTATAAATAACTATAAAATAGCACTCTATTCATTAGGTGGTACACAAGAAGTTTTACGATCAAGTGTTATCTCTGTAATAAAATCAAAAAATTCTATTTATGGGGTGGAGGTTATGTCTGATGGTGTTTTTAATACCTACTTAAAACCTCTTATTAAAGATGATAACGTTTATGGGGTTATAGAAGTTAAAGAATCGATACATAGTTACAAAAAAGCATTTGATGAACTGAATGATGAATATGTGTTTTTACTTGATAAAAAAATGTTAGCCCAAATTGCAATAGATGTAAAAAATGGAAAGTATCGTGATATGACAGAAGAATACACACTTGCTAATACCTTTTATGATACAAAATTTGCCGCATCAATTCGTGATTTAGATAAAGAAAAATTTACTGAGATGATGCAAAAAAAATATATTATAGATGGGGTATATTATAGAACGTACAAAATGGTAAATGATATCAATGGTGCAGAGATAGGAATGGTTGTTCTTGGGGAGTATGTTGATAAAGAAGATGGTTTTGTAAACCTTGCTGATAATATGACAAAAACAGTTACAACAGTAGCCTTAGGTTTAGTTATATCTATTATGCTATTTATGTTTTAGGGTTATATTGTGCGTAGACTTAAAATATTAAAAATTTATTTTGTATTATGGATATTCTTATTCTTTTTAGTATATTCAAATTTTGATACTGCAAGTACTTTTTTTATGGCAACAATTACATTTAATGTTGCTATTGTAACTGTATTAGCTATTGGTTTGATTATTATACTCAATGCTGCTTTTCAACTTACTATGCTTACTGGAACCTTTGCTATTTTGCGATATAAAAAAGGGGATCAATTAGAATTTTATCTTCGTGGTATAAATAAAGTTTTCCCTACAAATATTGCGAATATGTTTCAAAATAGGGCACGTAAGAAAGTTTTATTTTTTACAAAACAAGAGATTGATGATGTCTCAGAATGGTTAGAAGAAAAGTTTTCAAATACAAAAACATATATTACTTTTTTTACGGGTACAGTTTTGATGATTGGTTTATTTGGAACATTTACGGGACTTTTACAAGCGATTGATGAGATGGGTTCTATTATTTTGGGGCTTTCAGGAGATATAAATCTAGCAGAAGTAATTGCAGGATTTGCTGAACCATTAGGTGGAATGGCTATTGGTTTTGCTTCTTCCTTATTTGGTGTTGCCTCTGCTATTATTTTAAGTATTATGGGATATGTTTTAACTAGAAATGAAGCTATCTTTTTAGAAGATGTTTATGATTGGATGAAAGGGCAAATTGTTGAAGGGAAAGTTGTAAATGATGGTTCTTCTGCACCTATTGCCAATGCTGGTGCTAATGTAACAAGTGGTGGTATGATGGATCTATTTGTTGATAATATTAGTGCTTTATCTACTCAAATGGAAAAATACAATAAGTCTAATGAAGCGATGTTTGGTATGTTAAGCCAAAGTATTGATAATGGGAATGAAACAACAGAAAAACAGATGACAATTTTGGAAAACATCTCTGGTGGATTAAAAGAACTCAATGTCAATCAGTTCTCAAGTGCCAATAATATGGAAGAGTCTCTACAAGATGTTTCTGGAGCTATTATGAATGAAAATAAAACGATGAAAAAAATGCTTGTATTACAAGAACAAAATAATGCTATGCTTACACAACTCTTAGCACATCTTAATAAAGAAGATACAAAGGTGTCTAAATAGTTATGGGAAAAAAATGTTTAGAAGAGTTTAATCCTTGGCCACCTTTTGTTGATATCTTTTCTTCAACTATTTTGGTATTGCTTTTATTTATGTTGATACTTATTGTAAACTTAGGGTATTATGCGCAGTTTAAATTTAAAGTTTCTTATACAGGAACTGTTGCAACTGATAAACTTATCAGTGATGATGCCTCTATAAACAAAGTAAAAGAGCTCAAAGAAACTACAGAAAATATTGTAAAAAGCAGTATCTCTAGTAAAGTTGAAGAGGCGAAAGATTTAGAACAAGCAGGACAAGATCTTGTTCAAGAAGATAGAAATCAAAAAACATTACAAAAAACTATAGAAGATGATCAGTTTATGGTACTCAATTTTGCAAATAAAGAGATAATTCTTGATAATAATACTATTAAAAAAGTGAAAGATTTTATAAAAAAAGCAAAAAATAAATTTCCTAAACATAAAATCATAGTATCCTCTGTAGAGCCACTTAATCAAGTAAGTGCAACTATATCAAAACAAATTTCACTTGCACGAACACTCAATACAAGAAATTTAATAAGAAAACAAAATTATGCAAAGAGTGATGTAAGAATACGACTTATGGATGAAAAAGTAAAATCAAAACTTCCTGATAATGAATCTGGATATGTGTATATTTTTGTAAAGGTAAATAACTAAATGGGTAAATATAAATTTTTCATTTTAATTTTTTTAGTAACTTCTTTGTTTTCACAAAATGTAAATGCTCCTGTTGAAGATGCTAATAAAGGTATTGATATAACAAATTTAGTTCAAGTTTCTCTTATTGACGTTGTGTTAGAAACAGCTGCACAAAGTTACAATGTAAAAGCAGCAAGAGAAAAAGTGAGACAAGCAAGAATCAAAGTTGATGATGCATATTCTGGTTATTTACCATCTATTGATGGAACGTACAAACAAAGTAGGGTCAAAGCAAAACCAGGGGATGAAAAAAGTGAAAGAAAGTTTTATAATGATGAGAGTTATAAATTATCAGTAACGCAAAATCTCTATACTGGTGGTGCAACATATCATGATATTAAAAGTTTAGAAAAAAAATATGAAGCAGCTAAAAATGATTATCGAACAGTTATAGCAAAAGAGATAGAAAATGCAATAAAAGCCTATTTTGATGTTTTGTTTAATTATCAATCACTTATGATTAATACTGAAAATATGGATAGATTAAACGAAATATTAGAGATAGTAAACACAAAATATACCTCAGGTGCTACATCTCTTGGAGATTTGAGTAATATTAAAGCAAGTGTCTCAAATGCACAATCAAAACTTATCAAAATACAGTCAAAATTTAATGAAGCTTTGGATTACTATAAATATATAGTTGGTGATGATTTTGCTACAACATTCCCTTTTGAAGATAAGTTTGATACAACGATTGCTGATTTTGAACTTATCGTTGAGAAAGCACTAGAGAATAATTTAAAACTTAAAAATTATAAACTCAATATAAAATCAGAAAAATACAAACTATTAAGTTCAAAAGCTGGATTTAAACCTAAAGTAGATTTAGAATTAAGTAGTGAAAAAGTAAACGATCAAGAAGATTTTGAGACTGTTGAGCGGAATTATGTTGCTAAAGTAATCGTTTCTTATAATTTTTACAATAAAGGGAAAGATAAAAATAAGATATTGATGATAAATTCTATGATACGTGAGATGGATTATAGATTACAAGAGGAGATTCGAAAATTAGAATGGACTCTTTCAAAACTCCATACTTCTATACAATCAGTAACAAATGCATCTATAAGTACAAAAGCAGAAGTGTTAGCATCTCAAGAGATGGTAAACTCTTATTGGGATGGATTTAAATTAGGTGAGCAGGATTTACAAGAGTTATTACAAGGGCAAAGACAACTTAATAGTGCACAGTTAGATTTAGTAAAAAATAAAAAAAGTGCGATTACAGATTATTTTAAACTATTATCTCATATAGGAGAGTTATCGGCGTATTTTAGATTAGATATTGAAAAAGATAATTTTATAGACTTTTCAAGAAGTGATTATAAAAGTTTAAGAGATGGTGAAAAAAAACCTAAAAAAGAAGATATCAAAGTTAAAGCTTTAGCACCAGTGTCAACGGTTGTTGCTAAAAAGGAAACAGAAGTTGCCCTACCAGCTGAAGAGAAACAAAATACTCAAGAAACTCAGGAAAACTCTGTAGAGATGGAAAAAACAGCAGTGAATGGTACTCTAAATGTTGAAAAAACGAATAGTATAAATGAGCTAGTGGCATATCAAGATACATTTTTAAAGAGTGATGAGAATAAGTGGACGATTAGAATATATTATTTTGATAAGGTATATAAAGCACTCGATTTTGCAAATAAAAAAAATATAAACAATAAAATATTTGTTTTTAATACACTTCAATCAAATAAAGTGAAAACGAATATCGCTTATAATATTTTTGATACAAAAGAATTAGCTCAAATTGGATTGGATAAATTGAATATTACAGAAAAAAATACGCAACTTACTACCATCAAAAAGATAAAGGCTTTAGATAAAAAGTTTAAAAATAAAAAATTGCAACAGAAAGTAAAACCTAAGAAAATTAAGCCATTTCAAACAAATCAAAAATTTAAAAAAGAATTTTTAGAGGCACCTGCAGATAAATATACAATTAATATAACCTCTTTTTCTTCTATTTTAGATGCAAAAAATCTTTTACAGCAAGAAAAAATATCTGATAATAGTTTTGTTTTTACGTATGGAGAAGAAAATGAATGGGTGAAGGTTATGTATGGAGTATATGAGACTTATGATGAAGCATCAGTTGCACTTAATAAGTTAAAAAATATTAAAGTGAAGTATGAGCCAATCATAGAAACTATAAAGACTAAGCAACAATTATATCAAAAATATAATCGTTTAAAAAAGAATTAATATGTCTATAGTAAAATATTTTACATATCTTTGTTTGTCATTTGTTGTGACAATTTGTCTGACTTTTTTTATCTATTATGAAGATATTAAGCGAGATGCAGTGAAAGAATTTACGCAACAAAACCTTAATACAAAACTTTATTTAGAAGAGTTGTTAAATAACACACTTCTTGATAACAATTTTAATAAAATTGATTCTTCTATAAAAACGTTCTTATCTATAGAATTTTTTAAAAATATAGAAATAGAGTATCAAAGGTATATTTTTTCAAAAAATGCTATTTTGCTTAATTCAAATAAAATTAATAATGAAAGTTATAGATTAAGTGATGTTACAACAGATTATAAATTTGGAGAGATAGTTTCTTTGGGTAATAATATATATGAATTTATTCCCAATGTATATTTTAATATAAAAGATCCGGTATTGATAAAATTTCAAGCTTTTGGTTCAGGTGAAGTATATAATTCCACTTCAACTTTACATTTTTATAAAAATGTAAAAGATACTTTATTAGATGAACAAAAAGAGCAAGACTCATTTTTAGATAATATGATAGGTTTTGAAGATATTACAATAGATAAAAATATTGTTCTTAACTACAAGGATAAAGAATATGTTACTGTGCGATATACGGTAAATAAAAAGCCTCTTATGGAAAAAACACAAATATTTATTAAAAAAATATTTATATATTCTATGAGTTTATTTTTTATCACAATTATTATTCTCTATTTCTTTTATATACAAGTGATGAAAAAAGATATCGAAAAACCTATTTCAAAAATAGAAGAATATATTGAAGATATTTTAAACAACAAATATGTACGACTTGAAAAAATAGAAACTAAATTGATGCATATCGATGTGATATTTGAAAAAATTCAATTAATGTCAAAAAAAGTTGCAAGTTTAACTAATGAATCAAATATTAATAAAGAGCTATTGAAAAGAAAAGATTTTATTGATGAAGTTACTGGATTAGATAATAAAAAAGTTTTTTTAAAAGATATGAAAACTATGTTTGTTAGTAATAAATCAGGTTATATAGTTATTGCGAAAATTAATGATTTAGGTGCGTTTGCAAACAAAAATGGGAGTAATGAAGCAAATATTTTGATTAAGGATTTTGGGCATAGTTTAATAGGATTGTTAAAAGAGTTTCCAAAAATAAATAGCAGTGTGTATCGTTTTTTTGGTGCAGAGTTTGCTTTAATTATTGAATCAAAAACAACTGAAGAGATTAAAATGATACTCGATACTATTTCTCATAAAATTCAAGATGCTTTTAAAAGTAAGTATCTTTTGGATGGAGAAATTGTTCATTTTGGGGCAACGCCATTTGATCATTATGGTACAACTGATTCTATACTACACAGTGCTCACGATTCTTATATTAAAGCAAATAGTGAAAAAAATAGTTTATTCGCAATATCTGATAATTCAGAATTAATCGAAAAAGCAAGAGTACATGAAGCTCTTGTGGAAGATATAATTAAAAGAGAAGATTTTACAATAAAATTTATCTTTGATACCTTTGAGATGGATAGTGATGAGATGATTATGCAAGAGGCTTCTCCTATAATCATCAATAGTCAGACATTTGAGATGTTCCCTATAGGTATTTTTATATCTGTTGCAGAGCAGATAAAACTTTCTTCTGTATTTGATAGGATTTTAATAGAAAAGGTTATTAGTTATTTAGAATATGAAAAATCTACACATAAAATTGCTATTAATCTTTCGATTGATTCTTTAACAGATAAGAAGTTTTTATCTTGGTTAGAGGGGTTTTTACTTTATAATGATATTGCAAAAGAACATCTGATTTTTAGTGTTACCTCATATAATGCAAAAGAAAACTTAATGAAATTTAAAAATCTGATAGAAGTTGTGCATAAATTTGATTCTCAAATACTTTTAAAAAGATTCTCTTTAGAGGATTTTGCGTTGGAAGAATTAGATGATCTTGAAATTGATTATATCCGTTTAGATAAAGATTATTGTCAGGCTATAAATGGAGATAGGGAAAAGAAACATTCAGCGAAGAGTATTATTTTATATGGAGAGATGCATGAGATTAATATCCTTGGAGATTCTATAAAGGCTGATGAAGATTATAAAACAATGAGTAGGTTGGGATTATATGCAACAAGTAGATAAAATAAAATATATAATAATATGGTTAGGAATAATATTTTTCATTTCAGGGTGTAGTTTTAAAAATGAATATACAAGTAGTAGTAGTAGGAATTTTGATAATAACATTTCAAAAGATCAATTACTACATGCTGCAAAAAAGGTATTTCTTTTAACTGATAAAAAAGCATTTAGAGTTGATTCTTATAGAAATGAACTACAAGTAACGAAAGAAAAAGCAGCATATAAGTTTTATACAATGGATATACAAAATGATAAATTTGATTTTAAAATTACAAAAGATGACAAAAGTCCGAATTTAATCGCAACACTATCAATATATAGAACCTATGATGATGAAAATGATAAAGAATATATCAATGATAAGAGTTATCCTTATGAATTATTTTGGAATAGAATAGAATATATATTAGGATTAGAGAAAAATTGGCCACTGTGTAATCCACTTTTATCAAAAGGTATTTTATGTGATATAGTTGATTTAGAGAATAGTTGGTTTGAAAAAAAAGAGATACTTGATTTAGAAATAAATAAACCAAAAATAGAACAAAAAACAGAAAAAATAAAGAGTAATTAATGAAAAAAACTCCACGTTTTCTTTTTTTTATGATACTTTTTATCTCTATTGCTTTTGGAGAGATAAATAATGCAGAGAAAGAACTTTTTGAAAAATATTTTCAAAAAGCGATACAAGATGATTTAGATGCTCAATTTAATATAGGATTGATGTATTCGAAAGGCTTTGCAGTAGAAAAAGATCTCGGACAAGCTTTTTATTGGTACAAACAAGCTGCAAATAATGGAAGTGTTGAAGCTCAAAATAATTTAGCATATATGTATGAACATGGACTTGGAGTTGAAAAAAATAGAAATTTAGCTTTGCAATACTACAAAATGGCAGCGAGTAGAAACTATGTGGTAGCACAGTTGAATATAGCCTTGTATTATGATGCTAAACAAACAAATGACGATATGAAAACGGCACTTTATTGGTATAAAAAAGCAGCTAAAAATAACTCTGTAATTGCACAAAACAATTTGGCGAAATACTATTATTTTGGTAATAATATTCCTCTTGACTATGAAAAAGCTCTATATTGGTATGAAAAAGCAGCCCAAAATGGTGACTCTTTAGCACAGTTTAATTTAGGGATGATGTACTATAGTGGAGAGGGTACCCAAAAAAATTATGATAAAGCTTTGCAGTTATTAGAAAAATCTGCATTGTCTGGAAATATGTATGCACAATCTAAACTAGGTGAGTTTTACAGGGCCGGTACTTTAGTTGATCAAGACTATAAAATAGCGTTAAAGTATTATCTTGAAGCTGCAAAACAAGGGGATAATATCTCTTTATATTATATAGGATATTTTTATTATTATGGACATGGAGTAGAAACAGATATACGTACTGGGGTACGATGGATGGAAAAAGCTGCTGATAATGGTTATAGCCATGCAAAAACTTTTTTAAAAAGAAATGGATATAAATAATAATAGGTTATAAAAACAACGCTCAAGAATCTTAGTATAAATAAACAGACTTTCAGATATAATAATAGTTATGATTAAAAAAGCAACAAAAAAAGAGATTTTATTTATACGTGATAGGTTTTTAGAAGAGTATAACGATGCAGTTACAGAGTTAACATATACAAATGACTACGAACTGTTAATAGCAATTATACTGTCTGCACAATGTACAGATAAAAGGGTAAATATCATTACTCCTGCATTATTTGAAAAATATCCCACTACAAAAGATTTAGAAATTGCAGAGTTAGATGATGTAAAAGAGTTATTAAAAAGCTGTAGTTTTTTTAATAATAAAGCAAAAAATATTATTAAAATGGCACAAAGTGTAGAAGAAAATCATAATGGTGAGATTCCACATGATACTAAAGCTTTGATGAAACTAGCAGGTGTAGGAAATAAAACAGCAAATGTTTTTATGATAGAAGCTGATGGTGCAAATTTAATGGCAGTGGACACTCATGTATTTAGAGTATCTCATAGATTAGGTTTAGCATTTGGTAAAACAGTAGAGCAAACAGAAGCAGAACTTGTAAAAAAACTAAAAGATGATTTACATATTTTTCATCAAGCGATGGTTTTATTTGGAAGATATATTTGTAAAGCAGTGAAGCCAGAGTGTGAAAAATGTTTTTTAACAGAAGTTTGTAAAACAAAAGAAACTTTTAGAGTAGGATAGGGATGAGATATTTAGTTTTTATATTTTTGAGTTTATATATAATTTCAATAACAGGTTGTAGTGCAAAACAAGAGTCAATAAAAGATGAAATTGTGATTTCTAAACAAGAGAATACAAATGAAGAAGAAGTTTTTTTAAATGAGTTTGAAGAAGAGATGGAAGTAAGTGAAATCTCAGATCCATTGAGTGGATATAATAGAGCTATGACAAATTTTAACGATAAAGTATATGAATACGTTATTACACCAGTTTCAAATGGATATAAATTTGCAATACATAAAGAGATAAGAGTGAGTGTTCATAATTTTTTTCATAATATTGGATATCCTATTCGATTGATGAATAACCTTTTACAAGGGAAAGTGCTAAACAGCGTAGATGAAACAGGACGATTTATCATAAATAGTACTGTTGGAGTGTTGGGTTTATTTGATCCAGCAAAAAGTTATTTTAATATAGAGAAACACAATGAAGATTTTGGGCAAACATTAGGTTACTATGGAGTAGG
>Ga0193952_1000918_pt1 | contig 11666 bp, 8 predicted proteins | sample BB_3_MG_FD_140368 | JGI IMG/M metagenome (GOLD analysis project Ga0193952, IMG submission 140368) | Microbial mat bacterial communities from the Broadkill River, Lewes, Delaware, United States - BB_3_MG | ecosystem: Environmental > Aquatic > Freshwater > River > Microbial mats | place: USA... | reverse complement strand
GACCTCAACGACAATGCAGCGTATGGAATTTGTTCCGATATCGATTGCCGCTAATCGCTTGCGTTGGCGGTCAGGGGCAGTCGGTTTTGTATCAATCAGAGTGATATCTTTCATCGGAACCTGGCCTCTTGTTAAAGCTGACGAAATCGGTTAGGTTTGTAGTGTCTTTACATTTAACATATTTATTTACAGAAAAATATTACCTTATTATTTGGATGGAAACATGAGTTGTCTTAAAGGATCGTCTCTTGTTGAAAAGAATGAAGCAAAGTTTGTCTGCGAAAAATGTGGGTCTCAGGTGAAAAAGAAAGGTCAGGTTTGCAAGGCAGTGAAAGTGAAGTCTGATGAAAAAAAATCTTCCAAGAAGAAGTCTGATAAAAAGAGATAAGTCGTTCAGGCTTAGCTTCTTACTTTCTCTCATTGTGAAAGGCCCCTATAAAATCGTTGTTCATAGGATTGCTCACAATATGCTCATATTTCATCTTTAGAGTTGCATAAAATTATTTGCAATTTATTAGGATGGAGAGGAGCAGCGCATGGAATCATTGGTACATAAAGCACCTTTGTCAGTCATCCCGAAGAGACCTCAATTTGATCACGAGGCGATAGAGACGAAGGAGCGCTCTTCTCAGGATTTCAATCACCCATCTCTTTTTCTGAATCGAGAACTTAGTTGGCTGAAATTTAACGGAAGAGTTCTGGAACAGGCAATCAATAGAAATAGTCCTCTGCTGGAAAGAGTTAAGTTTCTGGCAATTTCTGGTTCAAATATGGACGAATTCTATATGAAGAGAATCGGCGGCCTTAAGCAACAGGTTGCCGCAGGAATTCTTGATAGAACCATTGATGGCCGCACGCCTCAACAGCAGATTGATGAATGTATTAGTGAAATCAATACCTATCTGGATAAAAAAGAGCAAGCGACTGATGAGCTCTTTGCCGATCTAGAGAGAGCGGGGATCGTCATTGAGCATTACTCCCAATTGCCTGCATGTGAACAGAGTCGTTTGCGCACGTTTTTTTACGATAATATTTTCCCATTAATCACTCCTCAATCGGTCGATCCCGCACATCCGTTTCCCTTTGTTTCCAACCTGTCGCTGAACTTATTGGTGACACTGCGTTATCCAGGTGATGAGGATTTTTCGCTGGCTCGGGTCAAGGTTCCTGTCGGGGCAGGAGCACAGAGGTTTCAACGTGTCAGTCACGATGACTATCGTCTCGTTTTGATTGAAGATTTGATGGAGCACAATCTTGATCTGTTGTTTCCCGGAATGGAAATTATGGCTTGCGAACTGTTCAGGGTGACCCGTAATGCCAATACCAGCAAGGAAGAAGAGCATGCCGACGATCTGTTGGAGTTGATCGAGACGACTTTGCAGTATCGTCGAGTTGCGCCGATTGTTCGTCTTCAGGTCACACCAGATATCTCTCCATCGAGTCAAACCCGCCTGGTTTCGGAATTAGGACTGGATAAAGAGAAGGATGTCTCTGTGACGAGAACAATGCCTGGATTGCGCGATCTGTGGGAACTGTACGATCTTGATTTGCCGGAGCATAAAGAGGCTCCTCATCATCCTATTGACCATCCTTTGCTGAGTCGAGAACGCAATATTTTCCATTCGATTCGCGAACATAGAGAAATTTTGCTCCAACATCCTTATGAATCATTTACCAGTTCAGTAGGACGATTTCTCTATGAGGCGGCGTCAGACCCTAAGGTTAGAGGAATCAAGATGACACTTTATCGAACTGACCCCGACAGTGAAATTATCAGTTTTTTGATCCGTGCTGCTCAGAATGGTAAACAGGTCGCTGTTGTCGTCGAACTGAAAGCAAGTTTTGACGAACAGTCAAATATCAAATTGGCTTCCCGTATGGAAGAGGCGGGGATTCATGTGACGTATGGTGTTGTTGGTTTGAAAACACACACGAAGATGATTCTGGTGATTCGACAAGATTACAATGGCTTGCGGCGTTATGTACATATAGGAACAGGTAATTATCATCCCGTTACCGCGCGACTCTATTCGGACCTTGGGCTGTTTTTTTATGATCGTGATATCGGTCGTGATGCGACGGAATTGTTTAACTATTTAACAACCGGTTTTACTCCGAAGCGGTGCTATAAAAAATTACTCCCAGCGCCTAAGATTTTGAAAAAAATACTTCTGGAAAAGATTGAGCGTGAAATTGATCAGAGTACAGATGACAGTCCAGGGTTGATCCGTTTTAAGATGAATGCTCTGGAAGATGCGGATATCTCGAAAGCTTTGTACCGGGCAGCACAGGCAGGTGTCAGGGTTGACCTCCTTGTCCGCGACAGTTGTCGTATCCGTCCTGGGCTCCTCAATCTTTCGGAAACGATTCGGGTGGTTTCCATTATTGGTCGTTTCCTTGAACACGCACGTATTTATTATTTTCACAATGGTGGACAGGAAGAATATTTCATCGGGTCGGCAGATGCCATGAAGCGGAACCTGGAATTCCGGGTGGAAGCTCTGGTTCCTGTTCAAAGTGAGGGATTAAGGCGTCAATTATATGAATTTATGGAGATTCAATTAAACGATAAGGTAAGCGCCTGGGAGTTGCAGTCTGACGGTTGTTATATTCCTGCTCAGAGACACCCAGGAACGACCGAAGAAGGATGTCAGGACAAACTGATTACGCTGGCCGAAAAGCGCCTACATGGGGTTCAGCGGTTGCGCAAAAGAAAATCGCGCCATGCGGGTGAGCGAAAATTGAATATACCTCTGACAAATTAACTCTTTCGCGACCGGATTTTATCAATGATTAAAATCGACTGTTACTGCCTTAACCTTTGTCATCGACCGCAATTGTGGCGACATCCATATTTTTTAGAGATGATCAAATAAAATCCTTCAGTCCTCTTGACAGAAAATCCCTAGATCGTATAGGCTTTAACTAGTAATACTTCTTACTTAGGAACGGTGGCAATGGCAGTTACGACTAAACAACAGATCGAAGAATTTCAGATGGCATGTCGATCAAAGGATCTACGTGTGACACCGCAGAGGATTGAAATCTTCAAGGAACTTGCCATTGCTGTCGATCACCCTACGGCTGAAAAACTGCATCAACGCTTGATCGAGCGTATGCCGACATTGTCGCTCGATACTGTTTATAGAACACTTGGAACCTTTAAGGATATGGGGTTGATTAACAAGATTGATACCATTGAGAGTCAGGCCCATTTTGAGGTGTCTCATGTTCAACATCACCATTTGATTTGTGAGCAATGTAAAAAAATTATCGATTTTGAATGGAGACAGGTCGATGATGCCGATTTACCAGAAGAAGTTCATTCATTGGGATGTTTTGTGAAAAAGAACGTCGTGGTCTATGGTCTCTGTCATGAGTGTTTAGAGTGATCTGAACATTTTTTTTAATCTATAGATAAGAATAATTACTACAAACAAGTAGAACTTACCTGATAATTTGATAGACTGTTTAGATGGACGGATGCTGGCGTTTCTGTGATGAAATAAAACGATTTTAACGACCTGATTACGCGAGCCGGCGGCATTTAGTTTCACAGATGGTTGTCGGACATTGATACAAATAGGAAAGGAGAAAATGGTATGAGTGAGCAGGCTAAATGCCCGGTTACAGGGAGAACAAGTAAGCAGGTTACAGGCGGCGGTACGTCTAACCGAGACTGGTGGCCAAACCAGTTGAACCTGAATATCTTGCATCAGAACTCAGCTTTGTCTGATCCCATGGGGGAAAACTTCGATTATGCAGAAGAGTTCAAAAAGCTTGATTTCAATGCTTTAAAACAAGATCTCTATAAATTGATGACAGATTCTCAGGATTGGTGGCCAGCCGATTATGGCCATTACGGAGGTTTTTTCATCCGCATGGCATGGCACAGTGCAGGAACCTATCGCACAGGTGATGGTCGTGGTGGTGCGTCATCGGGATCACAGCGTTTTGCTCCTCTCAACAGCTGGCCGGACAATGTTAACCTCGATAAAGCACGTCGTTTGCTGTGGCCGATCAAGCAAAAATATGGTCGAAAAATTTCCTGGGCAGACCTGATGATTCTGGCTGGAAACTGTGCCTTGGAATCTATGGGATTCAAGACCTTTGGTTTTGCGGGTGGACGTGAAGATATTTGGGCACCAGAAGAAGACATTTATTGGGGGGCTGAGGATGAATGGTTGGGAGACAAGCGCTACAGTGGTGACCGAGAACTCGAAAATCCTCTCGCCGCTGTTCAGATGGGCTTGATCTATGTGAACCCTGAAGGTCCAAATGGTGAGCCTGATGCTGTTGCTTCGGGTCGTGATGTTCGCGAGACTTTTGCAAGAATGGCGATGAATGATGAAGAGACCGTCGCCCTCGTTGCTGGTGGGCACACATTTGGTAAATGCCACGGTGCTGGCGACGCTGCTAATGTTGGTCCTGATCCAGAAGCCGCTCCTATCGAAGCACAGGGACTTGGTTGGTCCAACAATTTTGGGAGTGGTAAGGGAGACGACACCATCAGTAGTGGTATCGAAGGAGCTTGGAACCCAACCCCGACCCAGTGGGATATGGGGTATTTCGATACTCTGTTTGGTTATGACTGGAATCTGGTGAAAAGCCCAGCTGGAGCCTACCAGTGGGTTCCGAGTGATCCGGTGGCAGCGAATGCTGTCCCTGGGGCCCATGATTCGTCTAAACGGCAAGCTCCGATAATGACGACTGCGGACCTTTCTTTGCGAATGGACCCTATTTATAAACCGATTGCGAAACGCTTCCACGAGCACCCAGAAGAATTCGCCGATGCCTTTGCTCGTGCATGGTTCAAGCTGACTCACCGCGACATGGGACCGCGTTCACGTTATCTTGGCCCGGAAGTGCCACAAGAAGAGCTGAAATGGCAAGACCCGGTCCCTGAGGTCAGTCATGAGCTAATTGATGATCAAGATATGGCCAGCCTCAAAGGGCAACTTCTCGCTTCCGGTCTGACTGTTTCTCAACTGGTTTCGACGGCCTGGGCGTCTGCATCAACATTTCGTGGATCAGACAAACGTGGTGGGGCCAATGGGGCACGCATCCGCCTTGCACCACAAAAGGATTGGGTTGTCAATGAACCGGCACAGCTTGGATCGGTACTGCAGACTCTTGAAAAAATTCAGGATAAGTTTAATAGTGCTCAAAATAATGGAAAAATGGTTTCGCTTGCAGATCTCATTGTTCTTGGGGGATCTGCAGCCATTGAGCGGGCAGCACAGAATGCTGGTTATAAGGTATCTGTTCCCTTTATGCCGGGACGTATGGATGCGTCGCAAGAGCAGACAGACGTGGGGTCATTTTCAGTTCTAGAGCCTTCTGCCGATGGATTCCGCAATTACCTCAAGGGGAAATACAGCGTATCTGCTGAAGAATTACTGCTTGATCGTGCCCAATTGATGACATTGACCGCTCCTGAAATGACGGTTCTTGTCGGTGGACTGAGGGTTTTAAATGCTAATGTCGGACAATCCCAGCATGGCGTTTTAACGAAAAAATCAGAGATTCTTTCCAACGATTATTTTGTAAATCTTCTCGACATGAATACGGTTTGGACGGTTAATCCACAGGCGGACGGTCTGTTTGACGGGTGTGATCGCAAAAGCGGTCAACTTAAGTGGACAGCAACACGTGTCGATCTTATCTTTGGTTCGAATTCTCAACTTCGAGCGGTCGCGGAAGTGTACGGCTGTGAAGATTCCGAAGAAAAATTTCTGCATGACTTTATCGCGGCGTGGAGTAAGGTTATGAACCTTGATAGATTTGATCTTGCTTGATCGAAAAACAATGCAATGGAGATGAGGGCCCTATCTGAATGGTTAATAGGGACCAAGGATATTGGTCTGAAATATATGTCGTTGATTTAAGCGCTTTATTTGTAAACTTGAAAGCCCTGAATAGCCGTCGATTGTAGGACGGCTATTCTTTTATTCTACAACCACAAGGAGGAAACAATCGTGGCAAGTATTAAAGGTACAGAAACAGAAAAGAATCTGCTCAAATCATTTGCTGGGGAATCTCAAGCACGAACCCGATACACTTATTTTGCCAGCATTGCCAAAAAAGAAGGTTATGTCCAGATTGCTGATGTCTTTGAAGAGACAGCGAATCAGGAAAAAGAACATGCCAAGCGTTTTTTTAAGTTCCTTGAAGGGGGTGATCTGGAAATTACTGCAATGTTCCCGGCCGGCAAGATGGGCACCACCACAGAAAACCTGTTTGCTGCTGCAACCGGTGAAAATGAAGAACACACAGATCTTTATCCTCAATTTTCAGAGATGGCAGCCAAAGAGGGTTTTGGTGAGATTGCTGCCGCCTGGAATGCTATTTCTGTCGCTGAAAAACAGCATGAGAAACGTTTCCGTGATCTGCTCGCCAATATTGAAAATGACCGTGTATTCAAGCGTGATGAAGAGGTAACCTGGCGTTGCCGTAACTGTGGTTATCTGCACACAGGCAAAGAAGCGATCGATCTGTGTCCTGCTTGTATCCATCCGCAAGCTCACTTTGAATTGCTGGGTGAGAATTGGTAGTTTATTCCGTTCGAATCGATCCTGAAATCGGACATAGGTTGCTTATAGCCTAGATGTCGAAAGAACTAAGAATCCTGTCCTCACCCATATTGATTCTCTTGCTGAGATAAGAGGGGAGGTGGTGATCATTGTTCTTTCTAAGATTAAGATCCCCCTGTGTTATCGCAGGGGGATTTTTATGAAGTGAAATGACTGTACCATCTGTCCTTTGATTCGGTCCGTGGCAGATGATTGATTCGCTATAAGCTTGAATTACCCGAACGTTGAGGTCAGTCAATTGTAGGTGGCAGATATCGGTGTTACTATTTCGTTATCAGTGACGCTATGAGTGTGGCTTTTGTTGATGACTGAGGTGAAACTCACTATCAGGTGTGTGAGTTATATTGTTTTTTTCCTATAAGGAGTGGATCGATGGCATATGAGAATATTGTTTTTGAGGTGGAAAGAGATATTGCAACAATCCGTTTTAATCGTCCTGAAGCTTTAAATGCGGTCAACTCTGCCACATTGAATGAGTTTTCCGATGTTCTGGACAAGCTAGAACGTGACGACGCTGTTCGGGTGGTCATCATTACTGGGTCAGGAAATAAATCTTTTGTGGCTGGGGCGGATATTTCGGAGATGGCGTATTTGAGTCCCCTTGAGTTGCGTGCCTTTTCAGCAAAAGCTCATGATTTATTTTTTCGTCTTGAAAATTTACCTGTTCCGGTTATTGCTTGCGTCAATGGTTATGCTCTTGGAGGGGGCTCTGAAATTGCCTTGGCGTGTGATTTCATCTACGCGTCTGAAAATGCCCGCATTGGACAGCCCGAAGTCACACTTGGATTGATCCCTGGTTGGGGAGGAACTCAGCGATTATCGCGTTTGGTGGGCAAGGCTATGGCGAAAGAGCTCTGTTTGACTGGTCGTGTGATGGATGCCGTTGAAGCAAAAGAGTTGGGGATCGTTAATCATGTATTTCCGCAAGAAACTCTTATGGAGGAAACTTTAAAGACCGCACACAAAATTGCATCGATGGGGCGAATCACTGTGCGAGCTGTTAAGCAGTGTGTTGACAGGGGATTCGATATCGATTTGAGGACAGCTTGTGCTTTGGAAATAGATGCTTTTGGGTATTGTGCAGCGACACCCGATGGGCCGGAAGGAATGAAGGCCTTTCTGGAAAAAAGGACGCCTGAATTCACTGGAAAGTTAATCTAGGGATTATTCTCTTGCGGAAAGGATAGTGTGGCTTGTTGCTACAGGAGATAACATCTTGATCTCGCACTCTGATTAGTCTATCTTTATTGGTCCGAACTTAAAATAGAGGCGAGCTATGTTTTTTATAAAAGACACATTACTTTTCAGCTGTAAATTGCTGACAGTTTTGATGACGTTTCTCACAGTTCTTATCTCTGTCGAAGAGGTTGAAGCGAACAATTTATTAGAAATGTCATTAGAAGATCTCCTTAACGTTCAAGTCACCACAGTCTCAAAGGTTCCACATAGTTTACTGACGTCCGCCGCAGCAATTTACGTTATCGATCAGGATGATATTCAACGCTCTGGAGCGAGTAGTATCCCAGAGTTGTTAAAAATGGTTCCAGGGATGTCAGTTGCACAGCTTGACGCTAACCGATGGGCTATTTCTGGTCGAGGGTTTAATGGTCAGTTTGCCAATAAACTCCTGGTGATGATTGATGGACGGAGTGTTTATACCCCTATTTTTTCTGGTGTTTATTGGGAAACTCTTGATCTTGTGCTGGCAGAGATTGAGCGTATTGAAGTTATCAGGGGACCAGGTGCGGCTCTTTGGGGAGCGAATGCTGTCAACGGTGTGATTAATATTATCACCCGTACGGCAAAGCAGACATTGGGAACAGAGGCGTCAGCCTGGGGAGGGACAGAAGAAAGGGCCGGTTTCAGTTTAATGCAGAGCGCCATGATCAGTTCCGATGATTTTGTGCGTTTATCGGTTAAAAGTTATGCTCGAGACGAAAGTCAACTGAATGGCTCTGGTGCTGAAGATGATATGAGGATGGCGAAGGTTGGTTTTCGTTGGGACCATACTGCCCTGCAATGGTCAGGCAAGACGACAGGAAGTTTTTATCAAAACAGAGCAGGAAGTCATTTTGATCGCACCTCATTTACCGGTGATTACCATTCTTATTATAATGATGATAGTGAGACCTTTGGAGGTCACCTGCTCACGAATTGGGATCGTGCGCTAAGTTCTCAATCACATCTGTCTTTACAGTTCTACTATGATTATAGTTATCGAGATGAGGTTTTTTATGAGTCTGAAACTCAGATTCTGGACGCTGAAGCTCAATATCGCTACTCTTTTACCTCAGGTCAGTTGCTGACCTTGGGGCTAAACTTTAGAGCCTATTTTGATGATTTGACCGCGATTGAGAATACATCCATGACTCCTGCGGAAAGAGAGTATGGATTTTATGGTTTCTACTTGCAGGATGAGATTCCTCTGACAGATCATTTGACGTTAATTGTTGGGAGTAAGATCGAAAATAACGATATGACCGACTGGGAAATTCAGCCCAATATAAGGCTGGCATGGTTTCCTCTGAGCAATTTGACGGTATGGGGAGCAATCTCAAAGGCAGTCAGGACTCCTTCGCGGATGGACGCGGATGGACAGATCTTGATCAAAGTTTATCCACCAGGAGATGTCTCTAATCCGACAACACTGCCAGGGTTTTACTATTTTACCGGATCAGACAGTTTTGATTCTGAAGAGCTTATTGCTTATGAAGTTGGGTTACGACATCTGATTAACGACAATATAATTACCGACTTTACCTTGTTTTACAATGATTATGACAATCTCCGAACAGGCCCAGGACCTGATGCAGAGCCTGTTTTTGTTGATGGTATCCCGACCTACGTGAAATTAACTGGAGAGGCTGTCAATACATTGAGAGGACACTCCTATGGTTTTGAAGCAGTTGTTGAGTGGCAGGTCAATGACGATTGGAAACTGATGGGCAGTTATAGCTTCATGAAGATGGATTTTGACTTCGATAGTGAACTAGAAGAGTTTTTGAATAGTCTTTACTCTCGCCACCAAGGCTCTCTGCAGTCTCATTACAATGTGACGGATAACGTCCAATTTGATTCGTGGTTAACTTATACTGGAAAAGTTTCGATTCAGGACCAGCCGGAGATCTGGGATCTGAATCTGCGTTTAGGTTGGCAAGTCAATTCTCAATGGCAGTTGGAATTGATCGGACAAAACTTGTTCCATGATAGCCAAAGACAACTGACATCGGAAGTGATCAGTATGGTTTCAACCGAAATTGAGCGTGGTTTTTTCATGCGCGCGAATTGCCGATTCTGATGGAATTGCCCTCGATTTATCAGCTTCTATTGGTTCTTTGTCTGTTTTTTTTGCCTATATCTGCAGAGGCGGGAAAAAACTACGATGAAAACCAGCTTAAGGCCGCTATCTCGTACAAGGTCGCCAAATTTGTGACCTGGCCCGAAGATGCTTTTAATGCTGATGGCGCCCCCTTTGTTATTTGCGTTTTTGCTGAAGATGACGTTGTTGAGGGATTTGATTCGCTTGAAGGGCAAACAATCGAAGGGCGGACCATTCAATTAACGACCCCACAATCTGGGCAAGCGTGTCAAGAAGGTCATCTTTTTTACTTCTCTGAAAGACACATCAAAATGTTTGATCAAATTTTGCCTGAATTTAAAGACAGGCCAGTTCTAACGATCAGTGATATGAAAAATTTCTCGTCACAGGAAGGGATGATTACGCTCATTAATCGAGGGAACAAGACGCGTTTGATTATTAATCTATCATCTGCGTTTCAAGCACGTTTGAAAATCAGTTCAAAGTTGAATGTTTTAGCCACAAAAGTTATCCGAGATAAATAATATGAACCGAGTCTTTTGCCCTCTATCTTTACAGGGGAAACTAACCCTTATTATATCCCTGACCAGTTGTTTGGTTTTGTTGCTCTCATTTATTGTGTTTATGTTCTTTGAGCGTTACTCTTTACGCCAAGATCTGGTTGAAGAAATTTATGTCATCAGTCACGATATCAGTGAAAGTTGTGCTGCTGCGATTATCTTTGAAGATTCGGATGGCATCTCTAGGGTGCTTAGCTCTCTCAGTATTAAACCGCATATCCGGCAGGCGGTTCTTCTCGACAGTCATGACGAAATACTGACATCGTTTGCTCAAGGGGAAGATACTGAACTGTATGCCAACACAAGCTTTTTTACTCTTCCGATTCCCTCAGGGCACCGTTTTACCACAGAATCCCTTGAAAGCGTCTTCCCTATTTCCTATAAGGGAGAGTTCTTGGGTAAATTATTCCTGACCTCCGACCTGAGCTTGATTAATTCAACTCTGTACAGCTATGCAGGCATTGGAGTTGTCGGTTTTCTCATTTATTCGTTGATTGCTTTCCTTATTGCCAGTTTTCTGCAACGTTTAATCTCTCAGCCGATAGAACTTCTGGCGCAGTCGATGGTTACTGTTGCTAAAACAAAAAAATATTCCCAACGTTTGGTCAGTTATAGAAATGACGAATTAGGGCAGTTGTTTGATGGTTTCAACAGTATGCTCGAAGAGATTGAAAAGCGCGAAAATGACCTGAAACAAAATGAGACCCATCTGGATTTTATGGCACACCATGATTCTCTTACGGGGTTGGCAAACCGTTTACTGTTGACCGCACGAATGGAGCAGTCGATTGCCCGTTCTAAGCGAACAAAGTCACATCTGGGTATCCTTTTTATAGATCTTGATCGATTTAAAAATATTAATGATTCCTTTGGACATGATTACGGTGATCAGGTGCTCTGCATAATTGCTGATCGCTTAAAGGGGCTTGTCCGCGAGGCCGATACTGTCGCTCGCCTCGGTGGTGATGAATTTATCATTATCGTTGAGCAGGTTCGAAAAGCAGAGGATCTCAGTCGTTTTATTCAAAAAATGATGAATGAGATCTCAGCCGCGATAACGATCAGACCTCATACTTTTCACGTTACAGCGACTGTTGGGGCCTGTCTCTATCCAGAACATGGCGGTGATGTGAAGAGGTTGTTGACCAATGCTGATCTGGCTATGTATGCGGCCAAAGATGATGGTCGCAACAG
>Ga0193952_1000916_pt1 | contig 11676 bp, 7 predicted proteins | sample BB_3_MG_FD_140368 | JGI IMG/M metagenome (GOLD analysis project Ga0193952, IMG submission 140368) | Microbial mat bacterial communities from the Broadkill River, Lewes, Delaware, United States - BB_3_MG | ecosystem: Environmental > Aquatic > Freshwater > River > Microbial mats | place: USA... | reverse complement strand
TTCACCTGTACCAAATTTTACTCTTATATCTAAAATAGGAACAACTTCTCCTCGTAGATTAATAAGACCCTTTACCCATTGACTAGTATTAGGGAGTGTTGTTATAAGATCAGGATATGTTAATATCTCTCTTATTTTTGGTAATTCTACTGCATATTTCATCTCACCTAGTATAAATGTCATATATTCATCTGCATTTGTACTATTAAATTCTCTTTCTCTTTCACTTTCTTGCATAATTATCCTTCATTTTAGTGTATTTTTTTAGGAATATAAATTTAATCATCTTACTCTTTTTTCTTCCATTCTTTGTATAAATCTTCATATTCTTTTACCTCTTGAATACTTGGTTTTCTTCTACAAGATAAATATCCTTTACTTCCATCACAGCTTTCAAAAGGAAATACTGTTGCATATACCCAATAATAACCACCCTCAAAGGTTGCATTTTTTACATATCCTGTCCATACTTCACCTTTTTGAACTGTATCCCATAGTGATTTAAAGGCAGCTTTTGGCATATCTGGGTGCCTTACTTTACTATGTGGTTCCCCAATAAGTTCATCAAGTCTATATCCAGCAACTTTACAAAAGTCATCATTTGCAAATCGTATGATCCCTTTTGAATCTGTCTCACTTACTAAAAAAGCAAATTCATCTAACACTGTTTCTCTTGCCATATTTATTATTCCTTATTAGTTAAATTTTTTACTACTCGCATCACTCACAAGCTCATTTGCTAATTTACTTACATCATGTGCAATTTGTGCTACAGCATCTGCTTCATGAGCATTCTCTTGTGTCACTCTATCGAGCATGGTAACGCTATCATTAATTTGTTCGATTCCTGTCATTTGTTCTTTTGAAGCTGCACTTACATCTTCTATAAGGTGGATTGTTTCACTTGTATTTGTATTGAGTGTTTCATATCCTTGGATCATCTCATCAGATACTTTTTTCCCCTCATTTGCTTTTGTAGCTGCATTTTCGACCAATGTTTTTATCTCTTTAGCAGCTTCAGCTGATCGTGATGCAAGATTTCGTACCTCTTGTGCAACAACAGCAAAACCTTTTCCAGCTTCACCAGCAGTAGCAGCTTCAACAGCAGCATTCAAAGATAAAATATTTGTTTGAAATGATATTTGATCTATAACAGTGATCGCTTCATTGATTGCACTTACTTGTTCATTGATACTATCCATAGCTTGTGATGTTTGATTTGCCAAAATCATCCCATCTGAAACAGCTTTATTTACTTTACTTCCTAGCTGAGACATTTGAGATGCATTATTGGCATTGTTTCTTGTAATACTTGTAATCTCCTCAACAGCTGCTGCTGTTTCTTCTAATGAGGCGGCTTGTTGATTGGCTTTATTTGCAAGGTTATTTACAGAATGAGACATAGTAGAAGAACTTTTTTCTAAATGTCTTCCATTATTGAGATTTGCTTTTGCACTCGTAGAAAGTGAATCTCCCAAGATATTAACAGATTGCATCACAGCCAACATATCTTCTTTGAGTTTAGGGCTTATACTCACTTTGTTTCTAAAGTCATTATTTCCATATTCTTCTAATCTTGAGCGTAATTGGCTCATGTCTTCATTTATCACTGAGAGCATTTTATTGATAGTACTTGCGAGGGTTTCTACCATAGGATTTTTTGAGTGAGATTTGATTTGGCAACCATAAATACCTTGCTCAACTTTATCTAAAGTAATCACCACTTCACCCATAACTTTCATATCGTCTTGTATCTCTTTACTTACAATTTCGATATTTTTATTGACTCCTTGGGACATAATAGCTATCTCATCATCCCCTTTTACATACATAGGTTGAAGACTTGATACTTTTCTATTGATAAAATCAAAGAAATTATTAAGACCAGTATGAAATATTTTGATTGATTTTGCTAAATTTAAGGCAGTACGAGTTCCAAAAAATCCAATGAGTAGTGTAATAATTGCTAAAATAGCTATAAGTATATAGATAATGAAAACTTCAAAATCGGCTGTTTCTGCTATTTGTTTTTCTTTTTTAAGAAGTAAATTATTATAAGCTTCTAAACCAATGATGATATCTTTAAATAAAAGAGGTGCGGTATTGATAAGATCATTTCGTAATACTGTATCGACAGAATCACTTTGGGCATATTTATGAGATATTGCATGCAATTTTTTATGATTTTTTTCAAGTACTTGTAATTTCATTTGGATAGGAGAAGGGAGATTTTTATACTCATCTGTTTTAAAGAATGGATAGAGCCATTTCCCTAAAACACAGGTTGTGTGTGTTGAAGAGGAACGATACTTTTGATTTTTTAATAGTGTACTGTTCATCTTTTCCATAAATTTTTCATGGGCTATTATTAACTTTTGGTTTTTTTCAATTTTCACTGCTAAAGTCTCAAAATCATGGAGCTGACCTACAAGAATAGTAGAAGAGAGAGCCATTGAAAGTATCAAGACAATACTGATACCAAATAATCCTCCAATACTCATAAAAAGTTTTTGTTTAATTGACATAATATTTCCTATATCTTAATTTTAACATTAATGATACAGTATTTTTGTTTAGAAACCCCTCATATGAAATAAAACTATCACTATTTTATACATTTTTTGTTTAGTTTTTATCCATTGTGTATATCCATCTGTGGATAAGGTATTGAGATATTTTTTTCATCAAAAGTAAGTTTTACTTTTTCTAGCATATCAAAATGTACAGACCAATAATCTCCACTTTGTACCCATGAACGAGTCACAAAATTTACACTACTATCTGCTAATTCGCTAACAGCTACTAAAGGTACTGGATCTTGTAGTATCCGTGTATCTGCAGCGATAATCTCTTCTAATGTTGCTTTTGCAAGTCTTAAATCATCATCATACCCAATACCAAAGGTAAGATCTACTCTTCGAGTTTTTTGTCTTGAATAATTAACCACATTTCCAGCAATAATATTTGCATTTGATACGATAATTATTTTATTATCGCCTGTTTTCATAATTGTATTAAAAATATTTATCTCTTCTACAACCCCTGTAGCTCCACCAGCTTCTACAAATTCACCAATAATTACTGGTTTAAAAATAATTATCATCACACCTGCACTGATATTTGACAATGTACTTTGAAATGCCAAACCTACTGCCAAACCTACTGCTCCTAAAATGGCTATAAATGAGGTAGTTTGTACCCCTAACTGACCTAAAGCAGCTAAAACGATAACGACTAATAATATACCATACAATACACTATTTAAAAATCTATTAAGTGTCTTGTCTATTGCACCTGTTTTTGCTAAACTATTTAATGCTAAATCAGTTACAAATCGTGCTATTTTTTTACCTATAATAAATATAGCTAAAGATGAAATGATTTTTATTCCATATTCTAAAATTAAACTATAGTCTAAATTATAATCCATTGTAAAATCCATTAAGTTCTCCTAATTTTGTTAAGTTTATTTGAATTATACACAATCAATACAAGAATTAAACTTATAATAGTAATTACACTATAATACTATTTGAATAAAATTTATGATACAAAAGGTCTAAAGATATGATGTATGGAATTGTAATACTGGTACTCAGTATGGTTGTAGCTATTTTAATCCGCTTAAAAAAGTGTAAGAGTTCATGTGTTTTAAAAAAGTTTTTACCCTATATTATTATGATACTAGGCGGGACTTTGGCTGTATATGTTGTATTGATCAGCAAAGTCCAACCATAATATCAGTTATTTATTCTCTTCCATGCTTCTTCAAGAGTATCAACTCTTTGAGCAAAAACTAAATAAAGTGCAATATTAAATTTGGCTAGTTTCAAAATCTCTTCAGATGGATTGTTTACAATCTCCAAGGCCTCTTCTATGGAGATATCCTCATATGTTCTATCATAAGAGAGTCCAAAATCTTCTAGTTTAAAAGAGCTATCTACGATTTTACCCTCTATCTCTCTCCAGTATTTTCCATCTTTAAACACTTCAGGACTTCCCTCACTTGCTTTTACCACAAGTATCTCTTTATAATACTCTTTGAACATTGTCAAATATTTTTCTACATAAGGCTTATGAAATGCAGTTGTTACACCATATTCACTAAGTCCAGGATTGAGTAGTTTTTCAGCTGTATTAAATACAGTTCGTAGTCCTAACTCATGGCGTAATGGTGTAAGATCACTTAACTCTTTAAGATACTCTGCTCTATCAAATAGATGTACATATTTATTGAAAGTAAAATATTTTCCTATCTCTTTTGCTGTTATTCCAGCTTTTGCAGGTTGTAGTAGATCTGTAGAGATTACCAATTTTAATTCTCGTACATCATTATTTTTTTCAAAAAACTCTTTTAATATATTTTCATAGAGTGGAAATAAAAAAGGATTATTTTTTCGTCCATCAAAAGAATATCCTAACTCCAAAGAGTTTTCCACTTTTTGAAACTTCATATATTTTTTCAAAGCTTGTACACATGCTTTTAACTCTTCATCTGTTTCAAGTTTTGTACGCCAACCTACCAAAAAAGCACCCACTTGAGCATGGGTAACTTTATTTTCTAAAATTGAACAAACAGCATCTATGACTTCAACAGATTCTAACTCTCTATTCCCTTTGATACCTGTACCAACCGCTTTGATATATTTTTTAAAATTCATTGTGATCCTTTCATTATTGTAAAACATACTATCTAAATAAATAGAAATACAACTTATATAACAGATAAAGAATCAAAAGTGATAGTCTGTTTAGAGTATTCTTAAAGTTGATCAAGTATAATATAAATATGAAAAACTTACCTATAAATGAAGTACTCAAAGATCTTCAAGATTCTTTACTTATCCACAATACCCTTATTTTACAAGCACCTCCTGGAGCTGGGAAAAGTACTGCTGTCCCTATCTCTTTTTTAAAAGAGCCATGGCTTCAAGATAAATTGATTATTATGTTGGAGCCTAGGCGAGTTGCTGCTCGTATGGTTGCATCACAAATGGCTAAAAATTTAGGTGAAGAGTTAGGAATGAGAGTCGGTTATCAAGTCAAGATGGATAGCTGTTACTCCAAACATACTCAAATTTTAGTCGTAACGGAAGCTATTTTAGTCCGTAAATTACAAGCCGATCAGATGCTCGAAAATATTGCCATGATTATTTTTGATGAATTTCATGAAAGAAGTATCCATACAGATCTCTCCCTTGCATTTTCTTTACAAGTACAAGAACTGCTTCGAGATGATTTGAAGATTCTTATTATGTCTGCTACTTTAAATTCACAAAAACTTTCAGCTTTATTAGATAATGTTCCTATTGTTACATCTCAAGGTAAAATGTATGCTGTGCAAAATGTTTATTTGGATACTAAAATAAAACAGCCTGATTTTAGAACTTTAAATAGAGTATTATTATCTACTACACTTAAAGCTATCCAAAAAGATGAGGGAGATGTTTTAGTATTTTTAGCTGGTGTTAAAGAGATAAAAGATTTACAAACTGCACTTTTAAATGAACCTCAAATCAAAGATATTTTGGTATTACCTTTATATTCAAGTTTAAGTAAAAAAGAGCAAGATCGTGCAATAATGACTTCATCCAAGCGTAAAATTATATTGAGTACCAATATTGCACAAACATCTTTGACTATTGAGGGGGTCAAAGTGGTCATAGATAGTGGACTAGAAAAACAATCACGCTACAATTCTGCAACGGCGATGGATCATTTGGAGTTGGTATTTATATCCAAAGATTCTGCTATCCAAAGAGCAGGTCGAGCAGGAAGACTCTCCGAGGGAAAATGTTATAAACTTTGGCATGAAAAAAAGATACTCCAATCCTCAACCAAACCTGAAATACTCAGAGCAGATTTGACCTCACTTTTTTTAGATTTGGCTTTGTGGGGTGTAGATAAGTTTGATGAGCTTAAATGGTTAGATATTCCCAATGCCAATATTATGAAAGATGCCAAAGAAGTATTACAAGAGTTAGCTATGATTGATAGTAGTTTTAAAATCACTCTTTTTGGAAAAGATGCTATTCGTTTGGGGCTACATCCTCGTTTTGCCTATATGATACTCAAAGCCAATGATTTGGGTTTTGCGTATGAGGCATCTCTTTTGGCTTCATTGTTAGAGCAAAGAGATATCTTTGTTGGACAATATAGAGAGAGTGATGTTTTGTTGCGTTTTATTCCTCTTTTTGAAAATGACTTGGATACTCATGATATTCACAAATATAGAGCTACCGAAGTTTTACAACAAGCGAACTTTTTTTATAAAAAATTACAAAGTATACAAAAAGTAGCAAAAAAGAACACACAACTCAATCACGAGATACTCAGTGTTTTACTCCTTTTTGCATATCCTGATAGACTAGCAAAAAGAAGATCTCAAAATGACAATAAATATAAACTAAGTAATGCCAAAGGTGCTGTACTTAACAATGAAGATTCGTTGTTTAATGAAGAATATTTAGTCGTAGCCAATTTGAATGGACAAGATAAGGACTCTTATATCAATCTTGCCTTAGCTATCTCTTTGGAAAATATACAAAAATACTGTAGTAAATTTATTGTAGAAAAAGAATCAATCACCTACAACAAAAATGCTCAAAAGTTTGATATACGGCAAAATAGTTATTTTTTACACTTACAACTTCACTCAAAACCCTTACAAACTTCACAAGATACAGACTTCCAACAACTACTTTTGGAGCTTATCAGACAAGAGGGGTTGTCACTTTTATCATGGAGTAAAAAAGCAAATACACTTAAAAATAGAGTCAATTTTATACAGCATCATATACCATTTGTAAATCTAAGTGATGCAAAACTCATAAGTACTTTAGAGCGTTGGTTAGCCCCTTTTTTGTCCAATATTACTACCATAAAAGCATTGCAATCTTTGGACTTGTATACTATACTTTATAGCTCTTTATCGTGGGAAAACAAACAGAGTTTGGATACTTTAGCACCCTTGAGTGTCCAAGTCCCAAGTGGCTCAAATATACATATTGATTATTCAGAAATAGAAAAACCATCTATACATGTGAAGATACAAGAGGTATTTGGACTTCAAGAAACACCAAAAATACTCAACAACACTATCGCTCTACAGATACATCTTTTAACTCCAGCCATGACACCTATGCAAATCACATATGATTTAAAAAGCTTTTGGAAAAATTCTTATAGTGAAGTACGAAAAGAGATACGAGGAAAATACAAAAGGCACTACTGGCCAGAAAATCCATTTGAGGCAATCGCTACAAATAAAACAAAAAAACATATGATGAAACAAAAAAATAGATAGTTTACATACTATTCTTATTTTCTATCTCTGTTGGTTTCCCAAAGAAATACCCTTGAGAATAATCAACACCTATTTCATTCAGAATATTATATATGGCTTCACTTTCAACATACTCAGCAATAGTTTGAATATTTTGTTTTTTTGCAAAAAGGACTATGGTTTCAACTATATTTCTACTAAAGGTATCCGTAGCAATATTTTTGACTAACGAACCATCTATTTTGACTATATCAGGTTCAAATTCAAGTATTCTTTCAAAATTAGAATATCCAGCACCAAAATCATCAATTGCAATTTGTACACCTTTATCTTTTACATCATGAATAAAATCTTTGATAATCTTAAAATCTTTTACCTCTTCATCTTCTAAGAGTTCAAATACAACTCTATTCGCGTCATCTTTATATTCTTCTAACAATTCAAAGATTTTTATTCGTGTTTCCTCTTTTTCTATATCTCTTGCTGAAATATTAATAGAGAGTTTTGTAGTAAGTGAATGTAAAATTTTAAAAGAGTTTTCCAAAACTCGTTCGGTTATTTTGGTATAATAATTCCCTTTTTTTGATATATTTAAAAAATAAAAAGGGGAGAGTATATTACCATTACCATCAATAAGACGCACTAATGATTCATACTTTTCTATCTCTTTTGTTTTATTGTTTATAATTGGTTGAAAGTAAGAAACTATATTATAATTATCCAGTGCAATCTTCACTGTTTTTATCATATCCAAATTTTCTTTTGCTTCCTGTGCAACAATAATAGAAGAATCATTAGAGTAACTTACTTTTGTTTTTTCTTTAATCGCGTTTTCGAGTCCAATTTTGGAATCTTCATAAATCATATATTTGCCAATAGCATAACTTACTGTAATATTGATATCAAACTCCATATCATCAAATTTTAAACTTGATTCTTTGACATTATTGACAAATTGCGTAAGATATTTTTCTAAATTAATATTTGCTTTATTAAAATGAGAAAAGTCAGTCAATAAAGCAAATCTTCCATCTGCTAAATAATATACATTTTCAAAAATATACTCTTTAGGAAGATACGATATGAGTTTATAAGAAAAGTTTTTTTCTATATGAGCTACTGTTTCAGAATTATAAAATTTATCAAGCATATCAAATTCATCTATTTGTACCTGTACAATGATAGAATAATCATAATGTTCAATTTGTTTAAGAAGGGAACTTTTATCATCTGTAATAGTATACAAATTATCTCTAAGGGCAATATATTCTATAATGTCACCATCTATATTTTTAATAGGTTTGATTAATGTTTTTACATAATACGATTTACCATTTTTATTTTTGTTTCGTACGACACCTTCCCATGTTTTCTCTTTTACTTTAATAGTATCCCATAACTCCTTATACATCTCCATATCACTTTCATGATGTTTAATAATACTATGATTTTGTCCAACAAGTTCCTCTTGAGAATATCCACTAATTTTACAAAAACTTTCACTGGCATGTGTGATAATACCCTCAGTATTAGTCTTAGAAATTATATTTCCTTTTTCGATAAGTTCTAAATACTGATTCAAATAATACTGGTGGCTTTTTGATTCATACTCTAATTTAAATTTTTGAATAACTTTTTCTATAGTATCCAACATCTTTTCAAATACAATTGGTTTGAGCATATATCCATCTACATTGAGTGCAATACTTTGTAATAAGGTATCAACATCATTATCTTGAGAAAGTATAATAGTATAACAATTTGCATCAATCTCTTGTATTTTTTGTATCATCTCAATACCACCCATTTTAGGCATAATGATATCAGTTATTATTAAATCAATTGTATTCTCTTGAAATTTTTTCAGTCCCTCTTCTCCATCACTTGCAACAATCAAATTGTCAAAGAGTGATGATAAAAAGTTTGATGTTAGTTTTTGTGCAACGATATCATCTTCTACATACAATACCTTTATTTTTTTAGAATAAGTAGAAATTTTTTTCATCTTTTTAGTCATTTTGTATCCTTACCTCAAATTTTATGCGATTAAACAGAAGTTTTTATTTGGTTTATAAAATTTTTTGATATGTATTAAATCTATTTTAAAGCATTAGTCTTAAATTTATTTATTATAGCATTATTTACTTGTCTTTTTTAAATTTAAAAATTAGACAAAATATTATACAATAAAAATCTAAGGTAATAATGAGTAAAATCCATGAATTCAAAGTATTAAAAAATAATATTAATATAAATATAAAATAAGGCAAGTAAAATGAATAATTTTAACCTTGGAATTAGACCTACTATTTTAAGTATATTCTCTTTGATAGTGTTTATAACACTTTTTATAACTCTTGGACTTCAGTACTATTTTTCTCAAAAGATGGCACTAGAATCTATACAAGAAAATATGGAAAAAACAGCTTTTAGCACTTCAAGCAGAATAAATAATATAGATAACTCTATAAATAATATCCTCACCGTTTCCGAACTACTCACCGAAACCTCACATAAACCAAAAGAACTTCTAAATCATTCACTTACCAATAAATTCACAAGTTTTATGAGTGGATATTCTTTTATTTATGCTATGTATATAGGGTATGAAAATGGTGATTTTTATGAGATAATAAATCTTAATATAGACCCATCTTTACGAGCCAAATACAAAACAACAACAGATGAAAAATGGCTCCTTCTTAAAGTATCAATAGATGGCAACAAACGGATTAAAAAAAGTCATTTTTTAAATGAAAAATTGGAAGTAATTAGAGAAACTCAGGAGCTTTCCTCTTACAATCCTACTCTTAGACCATGGTATAAAAAAGCTTTTTCTTCATCCAATATTATTAAAACAAAGCCTTATCAATTTTCAAATTTTGATTCTTTAGGTGTTACTTATGCAAAAAAGATACAAAATAGTAATCATATCATGGGGATTGATGTTTCTCTAAAAACATTATCTTCATTATTGAAATCTGAAATAAAAACAAAAGGAACTCTCTCTTATTTGATAAATCAAACAAGTAATAAACTGATCGCTTCGAATAGTGATACTCAAATATCACACGATAAAATAGATGAAATTATACAAAAAGCTCAAACTACAAAATCTACCATAAAATATAACGATACAAAATATTTTATTTCAAATACAATTTTGGATTCAAAGTTAGATCTTAAGAATCAATTAATAATTTTTACACCAAAAAATCGAATGATGGAACCTTATAACGAAAAATTACAGTATGCAATTGTACTAAATCTTTTGGTAATGTTACTCCTTTCTCCTATTATGTTTTATCTTACAAAACTTGTTTCTCGACCTATCCATGCTCTTGAACAAGAAAATAAAAAAATAGAACAAAGAAGATTTGATGATGTACGCCATGTAAACACAAAAATAAGTGAACTCGCAGCACTTTCAAACTCTTTGGTATCTATGTCTATATCAATCAAAGAGTATGAAGAAGCTCAAATTAAACTTATGGATTCATTTATAGAGGTGATAGCAAGTGCAATTGATAAAAAATCAGAATACACAGGAGGTCATGGGAAAAGAGTTCCTCTTATTACGATGATGTTGGCACAAAAAGCCTCCGATATACAAGTGGGTGTTTTTAAGTATTTTGTCTTAAAGGATAAAGATGCAATGAGAGAACTTAAAATTGCTGCATTGCTTCATGACTGTGGAAAGATCACAACCCCTGAGTATGTAGTGGATAAATCTACAAAACTAGAAACCATATATAATAGACTTCACGAAGTACGAACACGATTTGAAGTGGTTCATAGAGATCTTGAAATCTTATACTATCAAAAACTAATAAATGGAGAAGACAAAGATCAGCTTCAAAATTGGCTCGATACAGAACATGAAAAATTACAAAATGATTTTGAATTTGTAGCTCAATGTAATATTGGTGGAGAGTTTATGAGTGATGATAAAGTTCAAAAAATCAAAGAGATATCCAAGAGAGTTTGGCATAAGAAATTTGATGATAGATTAGGATTATCTCAAGACGAGTTAAACAGACTCACTCAAGAAGATGATTCTGATGTCGAATATATATTAGCAGATAAATACAACCATATCATCCAAAGAACAAGATATTTTCAAGAGGAGTATGAAGCGGATGGATTTAAAGGAGAGGTACCAAAACACCTTTACAATTTAGGAGAGGTGTACAATCTCACAGTAAAAAAAGGGACATTGACTCATGAAGAAAGATTTAAGATCAATGAACACATCATCATGACTATCAAAATGCTAGAACAATTACCATTTCCTAGTCACCTTAAAAAAGTACCAGAATATGCAGGTGCTCATCATGAAACACTTATAGGGACAGGCTATCCAAAACAACTCACAAAAGAGGATATGTCAG
>Ga0193952_1000915_pt1 | contig 11682 bp, 9 predicted proteins | sample BB_3_MG_FD_140368 | JGI IMG/M metagenome (GOLD analysis project Ga0193952, IMG submission 140368) | Microbial mat bacterial communities from the Broadkill River, Lewes, Delaware, United States - BB_3_MG | ecosystem: Environmental > Aquatic > Freshwater > River > Microbial mats | place: USA... | reverse complement strand
TGATGAATAAATATGATAAACCTATAAACCAAGTAATTGATATTGCAATTCCACCACCATGTGGAGTTGGAGTTGTATGTGAACTTCTTTCATTTACACTTGCAACTAATGATTTTTTTATCATATAGTTTTTTATAAAGAATGTTAATGAAAATGAGATTATAAATAATATAAAGTAAATCAAATAGTTTCTCCTTTTATCATCAATCTAATCCCCTCTTCTACACTATAAGGATTAATCAAATTTAATTTTTCTCTGCTAATAGTATTATCTACTTCTAGACTTCCATAAAGTCTTTTGTGAAATGACGGTTTTAATATTTTTAAAAAACTTTCAAAAAATGGTATCTTTATAAGATATACCCTTTTCCTTAAATTTTTAGCTATTAATTTAATTAACATTGATGTGCTAAGAGGCTCATCATCACTTGCTAAAAATATTCCTGCTTTTTGTTGAGTTATAATTTCATCAACTAAATGACAAATATTTCCGACATAGACCATACTTCGTCTATTATCTATTTTCCCAAAAGGTAAAACTGGAACTTTATTTACAAGATTTACAAGATTTTTTATATTTGCTTTTACACCATATCCATAAATGATTGGAGTTCTTAGAATACTATTTTTAAATTTTTCATTTTCTAACTTCAATAATTCTAATTCAGCTTTTAACTTACTCTTTCCATATTCATCTTCTGGATTACAAATAGTGTTTTCTGTATATACACTAGATGTTTCCTCTCCATATACTTTTACAGTACTCATAAATACAAAATGTTTTACACCACTTTCTTTAGCTTTCTTTGCTAAATCTAAAGTCTGTCTTACATTTACTTTTTCATATTCAATAGCATCTACTTCATTCATTTGATGAACCAATGCCGAAAGATGAAAAACTACATCAATTTCATTACAATCTAAAGTGTTGATATCATCTTTTAAAAAGCTAAAGGTTTTTATCTCATATTTATCTTTGTATTTACTTACAAAATAACTTCCTACAAAACCAGTTGAACCTGTGATTAAAAGTTTCATAATTCGTATACCTCTTTAGCCATTTTATTCATAATATTTTCTCTTTTAAATTTTTCTATAAAAGAAGCCCTATTTATATCATCAAATTTTTCTACTTTTTTAAATTTATCATAAAAATCATTTACATTACAAGGTTCAAATACTATTGAATTAGGTATGTTTTTTTGGATAAATTTTTTTGCATATCCTCCAACTCCAGCTACTATGAATTTATTTGCAGTTGCATATTCAAAAAGCTTTGAAGGTAAAACTTTTTTAAATGCCTCATAATCATTTAAGTGAAGAAACAAGATATCACTATTTTTATATATTTCAAGAAGTTTTGCTCTATTTACTGGCTCAAAAAGTTTTACATTATCAATATCTTTTAATTTTTCAATCAATAGTTTTTTTCTTCCACCATCCCCAATAATATGTATTTCATAGTCTTTACCTAATTTTTTAGCCATATCTGGAATAATTTTTTCTAAACCTTGACCTTCACCTATATTTCCAGCATAGGTTATAAGAATCTTTTCATTATCTTTTTTTTTAGTAAAATCATAATCTAAAAACACATCATCAATTCCATTTGTATAAAAACTATATGAAATATTATTATTTATATTTTTAAAATATTTTTCAAAACCTTTTGATACTAGATTTATATGATTTGTTGAATTTATAGTATATTTTTCTATTAGTTTAAAAACAGGGATAATATATCTTAATTTACTTTTTACAAATATAGAATTTAAAGTATCTGTAAATATGTCTCTCATATCTAAATAGAGTTTTGCTTTTTGTTTATTTGATATTAAACTTCCTAAAAAAGCTGTCATAAGTCTTGAAGAAGTTGCATATATTAAATCATATTTTTCTCTTTTTTTCACTAATTTCATAACTTGCCATGCGAATTTAAAAAAAAGTTTTGACTGATCTACAAATCCGTTTTTATGAGCACCTAAATCTATTCTAGTTATATTAATATTTTCTTCTAGTTTCTCAAACTCTTCAGCATCTTCACTGAAACTACCATATCTATTTGGCATAGCTGTTATTATTTCTATTTTGTCATTAGGGTTTATTTGTTTTTTTAACTCTTCTACAAAAGCAGTTGTTCTAAATGAACCTGCACATAAATCTGGAGCATAATAAAAACTTAGTACTAATATTCTCATATATTTATCTCTACTTTCAATTCTTTTTCAAATGATATTTCTAATACTAAAGCTTTTATAGTCTTGTTAAATTCTGGAGCATAATCATAATTTTGAATTTTGAATTCTGAATTCTTAATTTTAATTTTTTTTAAAATTTCTTCTTCTTTTACATCTGGATAAAAATGTAATCTTGCAATTGCATTACAATTTTTATTTAAACTATCACTTATTATTATTTTATTATAAATAAATTCCCAAGTTCTAGTATGTAAAATACCAAAGTTATCTTTATATCCATCATGTGTAGCTTTAATAGTATTTATAGTTCTTTCAAAATCAATGATATTTGCTCTTTTTGCTACTCTAAAGCCACCCCAAACCTCACTACTATTCTCAGTATTTACTTCAATAGTATTATGTGATTTTGTACTTCTTTGGCTGTCTCTTAATTTTCCAGTATTGTAAGTACTGAGTCCTGTATCAACTATAAATGGTTTATTTCTAACTTGAATTTCAAAATTTAATGTATCAGCATGAGCATGACCTGGTATATAATCAGGTCCTATATGAGCTACATCGATGATTGCCTCATAAGATTTTTCATTTATTTTTATATAACCACTTTTATCTAAAGGTTTATACCTGGTATTTATTTCTAAATTTGATGCATATTTAATCAAGTTTTTTGTGCTTGGAGCTATTTTATTTGCACTGTCATTTAATAATGGTATATCTCCATTTCTATATGTTATTTGATCTATCCATCCCAACATCAGCGAAGATTTTTCTTCTAAATATTTTAATAATTCTTGATTTTTCCAATTATTATTTTTAACTAAATTTATACAATCAAATAATCTAAATAACATTATTTGATGGTACATGGGACTTAACTCAAAATGAGCACCATCATCAAGTATCTGTTCATCCAACTCTTTTTCTAAAATATCTTTTGCTTTTTTATATAAAGTTTCATCTTGAAAATAATAAGCTCCAAACAATAAACTAAATCCATTTTCAAGTAAATGATTCCCAAGTAGATGATATTCTAATTTATCCATTAAGATATAATACTGAGCATATAAACTATCATCTATTTTTTTATCTTTTATCTCAAATTTATTTAAAAATTTTATCCAATTTAAGCCTCTAAGACTTATAGGAAATGGTTCAAGTCCATCTTTTATAGAGTCTATATTTTCAATAAAATTATATATTAGACTTATATCCTCTTTTTCTTTTAGATACTCAAAATATGTAAGATTATAAGTCCAAAGCTTACCATAATCACAATAATTCCAATCTATCTTATTATCAAATTCTTTTGATAAATTTAGCATTTTAAATTTATTATTTTTATAACTACTATAATATTCACACGAATCTATCAGTTTCAAAGGAGTTGAATTTGACTCCCTTATAAACTCATATTTAAATTGAGTAGTTTTTCTAAACCTATTTCTAGCAAAATAAAATAATCTATAATAAATTTGAGTAAACTTAAGATATTTAATAGTATTAAAGAGCCTAATATATTTATTCATCAAACTTCTACTAAACTCTTACTTCTAATAGATTCTAAAATCTTAAATGTCGTCTTAGTTGTATTATAAATAGATTCAAAACTAATAGCTTCATTTTCACTTTTTACAGCATCTTTAAAAGCTTTAAATTCATTTACAAAACCTTTGTCTTGGTTCGCACTTTTTTCTTTTGTTACTTTTCCTTTTTTGAAAATTGTAAGTTCTCTAAAGTCATTCATCTGCATACTTACACCACTACCAAATACTTCTATATACTCTTTTGGCATACTACTATCACCATAAGCGTAATAGCTTATTGTTGCCGTACTTCCATTTTTATAGTTTAATAATATACTTACATTATCTTCATCTGGAATTGATTGGTCGTTTTTATTTAAAGTTGTAGCAAATACACTTTCAACTTCACTATCTACCAAAAAACTACAAGTATCTATAAAGTGGCATACTTCACCAAGAATTCTTCCCCCACCTATAGTCCTATCTTGTATCCATACATCTTTTGGGATAATTCCAGCATTTACTCTATAGTTTAAAGATATTTGACCACTAAGAGATTTTTTCATTTTTTCTATCATTGGTGAAAATCTTCTATTAAATCCAACTTGAACAACTGTTTCACCTGTATAAGCTTCTTTTATAGATTCTAACTCTTCTTCATAAATACAAAGTGGCTTTTCTACAAAAACATGTTTTTTTGACTCTATAGCTTTTAATACTTTATTTGCATGATCATTGTGTCTTGTAGTTACAAATACCGAGTTTATGTCACTATTTTTAAATATCTCATCACTATCTGTAGTGATGTATTTGAAATCATATTTTTTACCAGTCCCTTGGGCACTTACTCCTGTAGCTGTACAAAGTCCTACAAGTTCAAAATCATCTACTTTTTGGATATTGGGTAAGATAACTGACTTTGTAAAATTCCCAGCACCAATAAGTCCTACATTTACCTTATCATTACTTATCTTCTTTTCACTTCTTTGAACTATTCTCTCATCTTCAAGTTTTATATCTCTTTTATATTCTAAAACAATTCCTAAATACTTTTCTTGAATTCTTCCTTCAAGTAAATCATAAGCACTCATCGCATTATCAAAATCATAACTATGAGTAATAAGCTCTTTGGGAGTGATTTTCCCCTCAGCAATAAGTCCTAAAAATGCTTCAAAGTTTCTTTGTTCTGTAAATCTTACTAAATCATAAGGGTAATCTATACCCTTCTCTTCATATTCAGGATCATATCTTCCTGGACCATAAGCCATAGAAAGTTTTATCTCTAACTCTTTTTTATAGTATGTATTTCTAGGTACATCCATACCTACCATACCAACTAGAACAACTCTTCCTCTCATACGACTTATTTCAGCTGCATCTGTGATAGGTTGATTTGAACTAGTTGAAGCAGCTATTATCACCGCATCTGCTCCATATCCACCTGTGAATTCATTACATTTAGATATAAGTTCACTTGCATGACATACTTCATCACATCCAAGCTTTTTAGCCAATGCCATTTTATCTGAGTCGATATCTGAACCTATAACTTTACAACCATTTGCCTTAAGTAACTGAACAGTTAATTGTCCTAAAAGTCCAAGTCCCATAACTACAACTTTTTCACCAAGTAGAGGTGCTGTTTGCCTCACACCTTGAAGAGCAATAGCTCCAACAGTTACAAAAGAAGCATCTATTTCATCTACACCATCAGGTATTTTTACCATCAAGTTTTTTGGTACATAGTTTATCTCTGCATGATTTGCATAACCTGCACCACCACAAGCTACTCTATCACCTATGTTTATACCACTTAGATCATCACCCACTTGCACCACTCGACCAGCTAAACTATAACCCAAAGGAATAGGAGTATCAAGCTTGGTAAATACTTTTTCAAGTGTATTTCTCACACCCTCTTTTTTCATCTTGTCTATTACTTGTTTAACTAAATCTGGTCTATCTTTTGCTTTTGATATCATAGATTTTTTTGCAAAATCTACTAGCATCTTTTCTGTTCCTGCACTTACAAGGCTTACAGTAGTTTGCACTAAAGCTCCATTTTTTTCACATACTGGTGCTGGTACATCAAAAAGTCCTAATTCACCTGTTTTAAATGATTGTATAAGTTGTTTCATATATTTATTTTCTCCCATTCCTTGCTTAAATTAAATATTTTATTTGTTTCTTTATTTAAAACCATATTTGTAATAAATAACATTAACAAAGTAGAATTTTCTACTTCATTCCAATCTCTTTTATATTTATCAGTATTAAATGGCTGTAATATGGCTTTATGATGACCTACATTTTTTGGCCAATATTTTTTGCTTACTAATTTATCTTCTTGCCAAATTGTCATTTTTCTAAAATCATCAATTTTAGCTATGGTTTTATCATATTGTAAATTTAAAGTTTCATTAATACCTTCAAATGGCTCATTTCTAGATGTAAGCATAATCGAAACAATATCATTGAACTCTGTAGTTATTGTAATTGAGATATTATCATCAATCTCATCAAAATTACTATATGAGACACTAATATTATATTCATTAGGCAACTTATCTCTCCAAGAAAATATATGCATAGTTAAATCAAGCCAATGTCCTACATTTCCACATATTCTTGTTCCTTCTTGCGAGTTTCTATACCAATGGTCTTTTTGTATCAAATGCCCAGATATAAAATAGTTTATACTAAATGGTTTATTTTCAAAACTACCAATTGATTTTTTTAAATCTATTATTGCACCAGAAAAAGGTCGATTATATCCTGCAAAAATTTTAGCATCATATTTTTTTATAGTTTCTACAAGGCTTTTAAACTGCTCATAATTTACACTAATAGGTTTTTCAATATAAACTATTTTATCGTTTTTAATTCCTTTTATTGCATACTCAGTATGCGTATAATGATTTGAAGCTATATAAATAGTTTCAATTTTTTTATCTTCAAATATCTCGTCTACATTTTCGGAATGTACTAAATTATTAAATTTTTCAAAAGATTTTTGATGTTTCTTATCTATATCAAAAGCTCTTAAAAAATTATATTGAGACTTTTTTGATATAAAATACCCAATAGTCGCAAAACCAAACTGCCCACATCCAATAAGTCCAATATTTCTTTTTTTTAAAGATGGTAGTCTAAAAGTTGAAACTCTCAACCGACCGAACACTTTGAATAATGTTCTGCCTATTCCATATATAGTTATAAATCTTATTAATTTTTTTACTTTATACATTCTTCCTCCTAAAATCAAATTCTATTAAACTTCATAAATATATATAATGAAAATATTGAAATCATAAATGGTAAAAATATCATCCCCGTAGAAAAAGTATTATAAATTGGAGATGTTACAAATACCATAGAAATTATAATACTAATGCAAAAGCCTAAAAAACTATTTTTAAAATAAAAAATTGAAAAAGCTTTAACAAAAATTGCACTCAATATCCCCAATACAATAAAAGTACCAAAAATACCAAAGTCAAAGTATAAACTTCCCAAAAGAGTTTTATAAGTTCCTGTATCATTAATTTCTGATTTAATCATCGTAATGGTAGGTAAATTTAACCCAAATTTATTTAAAAATTGTACTATAGGGTAAAAAGACATTGCTCCAAGATACAAGTCTTGATTTAAATAAGAATTAATAACAAAATTATTTAATTGGTTTAAGGAATGAACTGCATAAAAATAAAGCATAAAAAAAGTATAACTGATCTCTTTCAATATATCGATACTTAAAAACGTTTCGAAAAAGTCGTAAAGGTGTAAATCATATCCTGTCAAAATATTATCTATACCATCTTCTATAGTTCGTTCTCTTAATTTTTCTCTATCCAAAAAAATCTTGCCAACTAAAAAAGTAAAACCTATAATTAAACCAATAAAACTTAAAAGATATTTCCATTTTACTATATTGTTCTTTAACTTGATTTTATTTTTATATAAAAATGCTAATGTGAAAATAATCAATGATAAAAATAATGGATTTCTTCCACCACCACTTAGGGTTAAAGCTAAAAAAAATATTAATATAATTAATGATATTCGTTTCTTTCTTTTTGATATAAAGGATTCATAATACATTGAAAACAAATAAAGTACCAAAGGGAATGTACTAAAAATAAGAGAAAATTGGTATAAAAAAGAACCTTTAAATAGATTTTCTTCCATTTTCATGTATCTTAACTGCGTTAGTGCATTTAAGCTAAATCCTAAACCATAAGACTTTAATTGAATAATTACATTCAAAACAATCAAAAATAAAGATAATAAGGAAAAGAATACTAAAAAATTGTAATTTCTGATTAAGCTTCTGATATTAACATTTTCTTTAACTACTACTTTTATTTTTTTAGAGTAATAAAATGATGCAGAAAAATAAAATAAAACAATTGAAAAAAAAGACCCTATTAGAAGAAATATTGTTTTTTCATCTAGTTCTGGCCAATAAACTATTGGCAACGCTCTAAATACTAAAAATCCAAACCATATAAATAGAAAAGTAAAAAAAGGGTAAAGATATACTTTATACATTTGTATTATCCATTTGTAATACTTCCTTTTTTACTTTTACATATAAAAATAAAGTATAAATATTCAATAATACACCAGACTTTATCAATAAATAAATATATTCAACTTCATAAATACTCATAAAATAAGAAGAAATATAATTTAATATTACTATTATAAACATCACTAAAGAAATTTCTTTTTGAAAATCTAAATACTGTGCTAAAGATGCTACAGAGTTCATAGCATAAAAAATTCCAATGAAAAAACATAAAATTATAGATATTAAAATAAAACCTTTAAAATTATAAAAATTATTTAAAATCAAAAGAAACCCTATAAACAACATAAATAATATAAAAAATACCAAATAAGCTTTTTTTATTTTTTGTTTTATATCACTATATTTTATTTTTTTTATATTCTCACCAATATTTACTACATTTACATATGCAACGGTAGTTAAAGCTAATATAACAAACTGTATTAAGTTATAAGAAAATGAATAACTAGCTAAATAATCAATATAATATTCCTTTGTAAAATATCTATCAATGAAAAAGAAAATCATTAATAACAATGTAGCAACATTAATTAAAAAGCCTTTTTTTAATAGTTCTTTATATTCAAAAAAATTAGCCTTTGAAATAAATATAAACTTTTCTTTTATTTTAATAAAAATAAAAAAACACCAGATTATAAATGCTGTAAAAATAGAGTAATATAAAATTTTTAAATTTACTTTATCAATATAATTAATATATACTAAATATGACATAATTAATAATACAATTGAAATAAAAGGCTTTATTGATAACGCTAAAAAAAACTGTTTTTCAGTTTTTACTTTTTGCTCGATTATTAGAAATAGTGTCATAAATAATCCAGCAATTCCAAATAAAATATTATTATATATTAGAGAAAGGAATAAAGAAATAATTATTCCAAATATAGATCCAAATACAATTAAACTACTGAAGTAGTCTTTATTTTCATTATATTTAAAGTATACATATCCCGATGGTGCACCAAATAAAAAAAATGGTACAAAATATAATATAAATTTTTGATATTCTATTTGTGCATATAATTCTTGAGATAAAAACTTTGGTAAAAACAATACCTCTAATGCAATAAAAGAATATAAGAAATATCTACTTATTATTAATTTCAAATTACTTCCATTTTACTGTATTTGATAAAACTTTTTTTATCAATTCTTTTTTTTCTTTTTCTGTTTCTAAGTAAACTTTTTCATATTTTTCTTGTGTTTTCTTATCATAATAATAATTTGAACTTGCAAAATAAACTGTTTTCCCATTTATTAATGCTTCAAGACCTGTACTTCCTGTCCATATCAAGAAATTATCAAATTTTTCCATTATTTTTGAAGTTTCTAAAAAAGGATTTAAAATATAAGTATTTTCAATATTTTTTAAACTTTTATACAACTTTAGATCTTGTCGAAAACACATTGCCGGATGCTCTTTTAAGTACACTTCCCAACCGTTGTCTGAAAAATATCTTACTGATTCTACTAAAGAAGTTATGTAATCAGCATTTTTAAAACTGTCCGACCAATGTTCAATTGTAGCTTCTGGATGATAATGCATAGGAATATATATTGATTTTTCAAGAATATTATCTACTTTATTAGTGAAATATTTAAAAGGAAGAAATTTACTTATTTTATCAACAGTAGCAGAATAAGGTGTTGAAGCATAATCGTATTCTAATTGATTTAATATCTTGTTTTTAAACATATAAAAATATAGGTATCTCACCTTAAATTTAAAATAATACAAAATACTGTTTTTTAATGCTTTTTGAAAAGATGAAGCCATATAAGACTTAAATTGTTTAATTAATAAATCATATATTTTATTAACTTCACTTTCTGAAATTTCTCTAACATTAGTATATTCTCCATACACAGTAACTCTTTTATATCCTTGTATAAAAAAGTTAGAAATTCCATTAACCTTAATATCATAATATCTTGCTATTTTACACATAATATCAGTCACATAGTTATCAACAGGATATGTAATAAGATTATTATATTTGTTATTTTTAAATAATTCAATAAAATATTTTGATACTACTAAAACCAATTCTTTAGCTTGAACATATTCAATATTTCTTAAAAGTCTATCTTTTAAAATCACTTCATTTATATCTAATGCTTTCTCAATGTTTTCCCAATCATAAGTTGTCAAATGTGAGATATTATATTTTTTGATATCAATATATAAATTTGCATTTTTATATTCTGAAATACTAATAAAATCATTAACACCTAAAATATCTTTAGAATATCTTATAACCATGTCGTTAAATATTTTATTTCGTCTTATGAAAACTAAAGTATTACTCACTTAAATCCTTTTGTATCTTTTCATAATCACTAGGCTTACCCATGTCTATCCAATAATCTGTCATTTCAAAACTTTTAGTTGATTTATTTTCTTTTTTCAAAACATCAAATATACTGGGTAAGTCAAAAAATTGATCTTTTGGTACATAGTTTAAAACTTCTGGATCTAGTACATATATTCCTGTATTTATAAAGAACTCTTTTATTGGTTTTTCTTTCATCGCTTTTATATTATTCTCTTCATCTACCTCAATTACACCATAAGGTATTTGATAACTATCTTTTCTTATACACATAGTTGCAGTCGCATTTTGTTCTTGATGATATGATAATAATTTTTCATAATCTAATGATGATAAAACATCTCCATTAGTCACAAAAAATGGTTCATTTAGTTCTATATCTATCAAACTCAAAGCACCACCAGTTCCTAGTCGTTTTTTTTCTTCAAGATACCTTATTTCTATTCCAAACTTACTACCATCTCCAAAGTACTCTTTAATCACTTCTGCTTTATAGTTTACACTTAACATAAACTTTGTAAACCCATGAGAGATAAACATATCTATGATATGTTCTATCATAGGTTTAGCACCTACTTTTAACATAGGTTTTGGTATATCTTTTGTAAGTTCGCCTAGTCTTGTACCTAATCCACCCGCCATTATAACTACCCAATTTTCTTTTAGATTAAAATCAACTTCATCAAGTGTAAAAACTTTTATAAATTTATTTCCATCATCCACAAGTGGTATATGTCTTCTATGGATTTTTTTTAGATAATTTATTATTTGGTTCTTAGAAGTATCTACATGAAGTTTATGAGGGTTTTTATTGATGATGTGTTCTAAGTCTAGATTATTATTTAAAATAGCTTTTCTTATATCTCCATCTGTTATAAGACCTAAAAGCTTTTCACTATCATCAACTACGGGTAAAACCCCATTTCCATTTAAGTCAAGTAATTTTATAGCATCATTAAATTTTGTTTCACTATTTAGTACTAATCTATTATTCATTTATAATTTGTCCTTTCTACAATATAACTAAAATA
>Ga0193952_1000914_pt1 | contig 11689 bp, 10 predicted proteins | sample BB_3_MG_FD_140368 | JGI IMG/M metagenome (GOLD analysis project Ga0193952, IMG submission 140368) | Microbial mat bacterial communities from the Broadkill River, Lewes, Delaware, United States - BB_3_MG | ecosystem: Environmental > Aquatic > Freshwater > River > Microbial mats | place: USA... | reverse complement strand
ATTGTTTTAAATATTTCACTATTTAAATCAAACGCTTCTTTACTATCAAAAGCTACCATTTTAGATTGTAATAACGAATGCCATCCTAAAGCTCCTAATCCTAAAGCTCTATTTTCTTTAGCAAAGTTATAAGCCTTCTCCATAAACATGAAGGTTTGTCTGTCATCTCTATCTGCAGAGTCTCTATACACTTCTAATTTCGTAATGAATTCTTCTAAAACAGCATCTAAGAAATATACCATTGTTTCAACAGCATCAGTATCTTTCCACTTATCGTAATGCAATAAGTTTATAGAAGATAATACACATACAAACGACCATTTTTCGTTTGTTGGTAACATAATCTCTGAGCACAAGTTACTTGCGTAGATTTCATGGTTTTTATCTTGATATACATCTGGAGCTGTATTGTTAGCATTATCTCTGAAGAAAATATAAGGATATCCTATTTCACCTCTACGTTGTAATACTTTTGCCCAAATGGCTCTTTTATCTGTATCTCCATCAATCATTTCTTGCATCCAATCATTTCCAACAGTTACACCATGCGTTAACTCTTGTATTGGATTACCTTCTGTTCCTATTTCTAAAAACTCATGAATATCTTTATGCTCTATTGGTAAATATGGAGAAAAACGACCTCTTCTAACAGAACCTTGACTTACGACATCAACCATTTTTTCAAACAGTTGCATAATGTGTACAGCACCAGAAGATTCTCCGTTATTTTTTACAGGAGCTCCTCTATGACGAAGTTTTCCAAAATAACCTGAAGTACCTCCACCTAATTTAGACATCATACCAACTTCTGACTGTGTATAGAGAATATCTCCCATATCATCAGAAATATGTGAACCAAAACAACTGATTGGTAAGCCACGTCTTTTTCCAAAGTTAGACCAAACTGGAGATGCTAATGAATAGTAGCCTTCTGCCATATAGCCATAAAACTTATCGGCAAAACCATCAATACCTAATATTTTTTCGGCATTATTGGCAATTTCTCTGATTCTTTCTTCAGGAGTTGTATCTTCTGTAAGGTAACCAGATGCTAAAAATTGACGACTATGATCTGTTAGCCATTTTATTTCTGGTTCTGCTTTTGCTTCTTTTATAGCTTCTTTTCTGGCTTTAATTAGTTCTTCATGATTTGAAGTTGTTGTAGTTTGAGGGTTCTCTACTTTGTTGTCAATGTCTAAATTAGTGTTGTCGTTCATGGTTTAAAATAAGTCGTCGCTGGTTATACTTTTTGTTCTTTTGCTATAGTTGATAGATCGTTTCACGAAAAAATCTCCGTGTTTTGTTCCTATAATTTCGTCGTCAAACCATTCGGTTTGCTCTAATAATTTTTCGTCGACATCGAATACTTTTTCAATGCCAATACTTTCTAATGAATTGTTAAATCTCTGTTTTATAAATTCGTTAATCACATCTTTTGGCAAGAAATCTAATTCACCTGCTTCAAAAATCCAATCCACTAATTTGCTTTCTGATATAAAAGCCTCTTCGCATAATTCTTTAACTAAAATGCTATGCTCTTCATCAAACCATGTTGGGTTTTCATGCTTTATAATTTTGATAATATCAATACCAAAATCACCGTGTATTTGTTCTTCCTTAGAAGTTGCTTCAACCACATTAGACACACCTTTTAGCATATTCTTATGTTTGTTAAAAGCCATAATTATTAAAAACTGTGAGAATAAAGAAACATGCTCTATAAATAATGAAAATAATAAAATAGATTCTGCATACTCTTTATTGTCTTCACTTTTAGCATTCTTTAAAGCCGTTTCTAAATAATGAACACGTCTCATTATTACAGGCTTTTTCTTTAGGTTTTTAAACTCGTTGTTAAGACCTAATATCTCTAATAAATGTGAGTAAGCATCGTGATGACGTACTTCACTTTCTGCAAATGTTGCTCCTACAGATCCGATTTCTGGTTTTGGCATTTTATGATAAATGTCTCCCCAAAATGATTTTACAGCGACTTCAATCTGCGAAATAGCAAGCATTGTATTTTTAATGGCATTTTGCTCTACAACTGTCAATCTTGTTTTAAAATCTTGAATATCACTTGTAAAGTTAAATTCTGAATGAATCCAGTACGAATGTCTTATAGCATCTACATATTCGTTAAGTTCTGGATATTCGTAAGGCTTTAAGTTAATACGCTTTTCAAAAATATTTGTTTTTCTGCTTCGCGCTTGTTCATCTCTATATAATATGTAAGCTTTTGCAACACCATGAAAAGAACTCTCCATTAATTTCTCTTCTACAAGATCTTGCACTTCTTCTACTGTAGGCAAATACTTGTGATCTCTTGCTTTTCTTTCTAATAAGGTTTGTAATACTTTTACAGAAATCGTATTAGCGTCTTCTTTAGTACCATTTCCAACAGAAAGCATTGCTTTTTCAATAGCGTTAGAAATCTTATTTAAAACAAACGGACTCGTTTCGTAATCTCTTTTTATAATCTGTGTAATCTCCATGCTCATTTAATTTTAAAGACTAGATAGTCCTTAGAATGATGCGTAATCATTCAGGTTTTTAATTGTTAAATCCGTAAAAGGTGTTATTGTTTTTCCTAAACTAGGAATATAAGGGCGTATTTTTAAATTGATTTTCTCAACACTTTTCTAAATCAAAAAAACCAGAAAAATCTATTTTATTTGCCTTGAACAAAGATTGACAATTGTTGTTAAAAAAGAAAGGATATTTCATAAACGTTGTCAACAAGTTTTTAACAAACCCATGTAGCACCCGTAAAACTTGAAGATTTAAAAAAAACATTACAATTCATTGATTACTAGTTAGTTAAATGCTTTTTCTGTAATTATATTTTGTAGGTTTTATCATGTTAAAAACAGGCTTAGTAAGCGTTTTTACTGATGGTATTACAATGCTATTTTAACTGTTAAAACCAAAATAAAAAAGAGCGTTTAGATAACGCCCTTTTTTCCCTAATAACTAACTAAAATTAATAATAAACAATAAAAAAATTACGTTATTATAAATTAACACTGAAATGAAAAAGTCAGAATTTTAAAAACTCTGATTATTTCCTAATTAATAGCTTTTAACCAAAAAAGCAACCCCTCAATTTGCTGTATTTTTGGTTAATTTCAATACCCAAAGATGCCTATAAATTGAGTGCTATCACAATTGTAATGTATGACTGGTTAAAAAAAGTGTATAAATGGGCACCGTATTTTAAGTGTATTTTTTTTAGCATTCTACACATAAAACCATGCATTACATACATATTTAGATACAAAACATTCATTATGTATATACCTTTATATGTATATCTTTATATCAAATAATTCAGAAGCATGTTAAAAGCAGTAATCGTAGATGATGAGCCAAAAGCAATTCAAAGCCTCATATGGGAACTTAGTAACTTTAACCAAGAAATAGAAGTTATGGCTTCTTTTTCCAAACCTGATGATGCTTTAAAGTTTTTAAACACAAACACACCAGACTGTTTATTTTTAGATGTACAAATGCCCACTATTGGTGGTTTTCAGTTTTTAGAACAATTAAAAAATATAAATTTTGCTGTTGTAATCACTACCGCTTACGACGAGTATGCTATAAAAGCTTTAAAACACGAAGCAATAGATTACCTTTTAAAACCTATAGATTCTGATGATCTAAGCGCGTGCATCTCTAAAATAAAAAAACATAGCGAACGCACCCTTAATTCTCAAAAATTAGAACGTATGCTTTCTAATTTTAATTCACAATTCGATAAAAAAAAGATCACCATTAACACTGATGGGAAATTACTTTTTTTAGATGTAGATGATATTATCTATATAGAATCTGACGGTAATTATAGCACGCTATTTTTACAGAATAGAAAAAAAATAGTGCTCACCAAGAAATTAAAAGAAGTTGATGCCATCTTACCAGAACATTATTTTTTCAGAATTCACAATTCTTATATTATTAATCTCAATAAAATAAAAGCATTTATTAAAAATGAAGGGTATGTGATTATGGATAGTGAACACAAGATCCCTGTAGCGAGACAGCGTAAATCAGATTTTCTTGAAAAACTATAAACCAACACTATGAACTACTTATTTAAGTATCAACTACTAAACCTGTGTCTGGTTTTTTTCTTTTTTGTTTCATATGGCTCTACGCAACAGACAAGTTTTGAAAACTCATTAATCTACATAAAAAACAATTCACCCTCTGAACACACCAAAATTGATTCTCTATTTAAACCGTTTGAACACGATAGTGTAAAAATGAAACGTTTGCTTAGCGTTTCTAAAAACATTTCCGCCTTTGAAACCTGTAGCTATGCACTTAATGCTCTAGGGGTTATCCAAAGAAATATTTCTAAATATGATGAGGCTATTGCCTTACACGAAGAAGCAAAAACTTATGCAGACAAAGCTAAAAGTACCGAATTTAAGATTATTAGTCTAAATATGATTGGTGTTGTTTACAGGCGAATGGACATGGTTAAACTAGCACTAGACCACCATACAGAAGCTTTAAAAATAGCCTACTCCGTAATAAACCCATCACTTGCAGTAACCAAAAACATTGCGGTTTCACAAAATAGTATTGGTAATATTTATTTAGCTTTAAAGCAATATGATTTGGCCATCAATCAATTTAATAAATCCCTTGAAATTGAAAAAAGTATAGGTAATAAACTAGGCTTAGCTATTAATTATCACAATATAGGCTATGCAGAAGAAGCTAAAGGCAATTTAAGTTCTGCCTTATCCAATTTTCAGAAATCATTAGATTACAACAACATGATTGATTCTGAAACCGGACGCCTTATTTGCTATAATAGTATTGGAGAAGTTTATCTTAAACAAGAAAATTACGAGGAAGCAGAACCTATTATTAAAGAGGCTTTAAATAAAGCTCTAAATATTGATGACCAATACTATATTTCGGCTTCATACCTTAATCTTGGTCAATTAGAAATAGAAACCAACCAACTCACTTCTGCAGAAAAGCATTTAAAAAAAGCGCTCGACATTGCAACTTCTTATAATTTAAAATCTACTGTAGCAGAATCTAGCAAACTACTATCTGAGCTTAACCGAACCAAAAAAGATTTTGAAACAGCATTAAAATATTACCAACAAGCTGTTGAAATAGAGAACACCATATTAACTGAGCAAAATTTACAATATGTAAATGATATTGCAGTTGAATATGAAAATGAAAATAAAAATAACCAAATTAAAGCCTTAGCTTTAGAGAATGAATCTGTTCGTTTACGACTAGAGCGAAACAAACAGATCTTACTATACACATCCTTACTTATAGGAATAATAGGTGTCTCCCTTTTTATTATCCACAGAACAAAAGCTTTAAAACGAGACAAACATATTTTAACCTTAGAACAAGATATGTTGCGAAGTCAGATGAACCCTCATTTTATATTTAACTCGTTAAACTCCATTAAACTTTACATTATTAATAATGATAAAACTAATGCGGTTTATTACCTCAACAAGTTTTCAAAACTAATTCGAAAAATCTTAATGGCGTCAAAAGAGAAAGAAACATCCCTAAAAGACGAGCTCGAAACCATGAAGTTGTATATGAATATTGAAAACATTCGTTTTGATAATGAAATAAATTTTAACATTACTGTAGATCCAGCAATAAATACTGAAGCAACCAAAATACCCTCTTTAGTGCTTCAACCTTTTTTAGAAAATTCGTTATGGCATGGTTTATCTTCAAAAGATAGCAACAAAAAAATAGATCTTACTGTAAGTAAAAAATTGCCCAATTTTATAACCGTTGAAATTATAGATAATGGTATTGGCAGAATTGCATCGCACAAAATTAATGAGAAGAAAAAACTAGAACGAAATTCTGTAGGTATAGATATCACAAAAGCAAGATTGGCTAATTTTTCAGAATCATTTCAAAATTCATACACTTTAGAAATTGAAGATTTGTACGAAGATGAAACCCCTTCAGGTACTAAAATAATCTTACAAATACCAACAAAACTAAAGGCTAACATTACAATCTAAAGCCAAGCTTCAAAATTCTATTAGAGTAATGTAACACGTTTTATTTTCCGAAATTTTTCTCAGCCACTTTCTCCAATTCAGCATACCAATCTTCTCCAAATTTTCTAATAAGGGCTTCCTTTACAAACTTGTATATTGGCACTTGTAATTCTTTGCCTAAAGTACAGGCATCGTCACAAATTTCCCATTTTTCATAATTAACACCAGAAAACTCAGTGTATTCCTTCACTCGTATTGGATATAAGTGACAAGACACTGGTTTTTTCCATTGAATTTCTCCCTGATTATAGGCTTCTTCAATAGCGCAAAGTGCTGTTTTTTTCTCATCAAAAATAACATAAGCACAATCTGCTCCATTAATTAATGGAGTTTCAAAATCTCCAAAACTAGAGGTAATTGAGGTGCCTTGCGCTTCAATAGCATCAATCCCTTCTTGGCGAAGAAATGGCTTTACTTTTGGATAGATATCTTCTAAGATTTTTACCTCATCTTTATCTAAAGGCGCACCAGCATCTCCATCTATACAACAGGCTCCTTTGCAGGCTGAGAGATTACAAACAAAATCTTTTTCTATAATGTCTTCTGAGACTATGGTTTTTCCGAGTTGAAACATCCGGCAAAAATACTTAAACTTAACCGATATTTAATATTGCAAATATGTAATATTATCGCACCTTTGCAAAAAATTTCAAATCCACAGCGGATGTTTAGCCAATAAGATCATAAAAACCAAATACTTATAGCTATATTAAGAAACAATATAAAGATTAAAATCACAACGAAATGCAACTTAATTTTAAAGAAATATTTACAGCTTTTATGATCCTTTTTGCCGTAATCGATATTATTGGAAATATTCCAATTGTCATAGATTTACGTAAAAAAGTTGGACATATTCAAAGTGGAAAAGCCTCTATAATAGCAGGTGTAATCATGATTATTTTTCTTTTTGTTGGAAAAAGCTTGCTAAGTCTTATTGGTATAGATGTTAACTCGTTTGCTGTTGCAGGTGCTTTTGTCATCTTTTTTATTGCCTTAGAAATGGTTTTGGGTATTACGCTTTATAAAGACGATGAACATAGTGCTGTTACAGCTTCTGTTTTTCCATTGGCTTTTCCGCTTATGGCAGGACCAGGAACATTAACTACTTTATTATCGCTACGTGCAGAATTTGCCATTGAAAATATAATTGTTGCTGTAATTAGTAATGTTGTTGTTATTTATATAGTATTAAAAACATCTTCAAAAATAGAGCGTATCATAGGTACCAACGGAATTAACATTATAAGAAAAATATTTGGTGTAATTTTGTTAGCCATAGCAGTAAAGTTATTTGCCCACAACATTAAAGCTTTACTGGTTTAAATTTTTAAACATGAAAGTATTTACACTAATTCTATCTGCTATTGCATTAGCACTCATTATTTTTAATGCGACAAAGTTAAATTTTGAAGCGCTTTTTGAAGGAGAAAGTCAGACCGCACTAATTACAATTACGGCTGCGTTTTGTGCAATTATTTTATTACAGATTCTTAGAATTTCTAAGAAGATTGAAAAATTAAGCAAACAACGATAATGACTTTTGATGCTCTAATTATTGGCGGTGGAGCTGCAGGATTATCTTGCGCTTTAGTTTTAGGTTCTGCACAACACAAACCTTTTGCAGAAGGCAAGCACATTGGCATTATAATGCACCAAAAAACATCGCATTTACAAACCGCTTTGTTTAATAATGTTTTAGGATTACAAGCTGGTACGCTAGGTGCAGACATTCTAGAGGATGGTAAAAACCAATTAACAGATCTTTATCCGCATATCTCTCAGATTGAAAATGAAAAGGTAAATGCTATCGAAAAAGATCACGGTGATTTTATAGTTACTACAAATCAAAACAGTTACCGATCTAAAATTGTAGTTGTTGCTGTAGGCTACACTAACTTAATGACCATAAAAGGTCTTAAAAACTACACAGAACCACACCCAAGAGCTGCTATTGAAAAAGATAGAATTTGGTTAAAAAACACAGATCATCTCATTGAAAAAAACCTTTACGTAGCTGGCACTTTAGCCGGTTGGAGAAGTCAATTTGCCATGGCATGCGGAAGTGGCGCACACGTAGCGACAGATATTTTAACGCTTTGGAATAATGGGAAACACACCAAAATTCACGATAAAATATAAGCGTTTAATTTTGTTTAAAGTTTGGATATTCTTTGCTTAATAAAATCACTTCTTGCACCATAATATCCTCTTTATTTATAATTTCTTCAAACGCATTATCATCAAATAACTGACGTGCAAGTGTGGCTTTAATAAGGCGTCTTATTTCGTCATTATAGGCTACAAACGTAATATTAGTACGTTCTTTTTTATTAACATATTCTTGAAAACGCACAACGATGTCATCACTAACTTCAAAATTATTAATGAAATCGTATTTTGAAATATCTTGATATATACTGCGATCTTTATCTAATTCTTCAAAGACAAAATAACCAAAATGACCGCGTCGTCTTAGATAATTTATAGTTTCATTATCAAACAAACGATCAACAGGAACAAATACATCTGGGATGATGCCTCCACCTCCATACACCACTTTTCCTTTTGGTGTGGTAAACTTTAATGAATCATCAACTTCTATGCTTTTTTCATCAATCAGTTCTCCTGTCCTTAAACGCTTGTAATAATCTTTGTAATAGTTTTCACTATCTCCATTAGTATAAGGTCTTTGAATAGAACGCCCTGTAGGAGTATAATATCTAGAAACGGTTAGTCTTACAGCACTTCCATCTCCTAAAGCCATTTCTCGCTGCACCAAACCTTTTCCATAAGAACGTCTTCCTACTATTATACCTTTATCATTATCTTGAAGTGCTCCAGCAATAACTTCGCTTGCCGATGCAGAGTTTTCATTTATTAGAATATATATTTCGCCCTCTTCAAAATCTCCATGTTGTGTTGCATATATGCGTTCTTCTTTTCCTTTTTTGTCTTTAGTAAACAGAATCAGCTTATCGTCTTCTAAAAATTCATCAGCAATCTGCTCTGCAACACCCAAAAACCCTCCTGGATTATCCCTTAGATCTAAGGCTAGTTTTGTAGCACCAAGTTCTTTTAATTCGCCTAATGCCAACTTAAATTCCTTAAAAGTAGATTCTGCAAAACGATTCATTTTTATATAACCTAAATCGTCCGTTAACATATAAGCTGCATCTACACTTTTAATTGGAATACTTTTGCGTTTTACTTCAAACTCTAAAAGCTCCTCTTCACCTTTTCTAAAAACTGTCAATTTGACCTTGGTGTTTTTATCACCTCTAAGCTTATTTCCTATAAAATCATTATCAAAATCAACTCCATACAGTGTATCTCCATCTGCTAAAAGAATTCGATCTCCACTCATAATTCCAGCACTTTCACTTGGCCCACCCTCTGTTGGTTTTACTACAGCTATAGAATCTCTATAAGGGTAAAAATTAATACCAATACCTACAAAATCACCTTTCATATTTTCAGTGATGCGCTGTAAATCTTCTTTAGGAATATACATCGAATGTGGATCTAAATTGTTTAAAATCCCATTAACAGTAACATCTACAATGCTATCTGTATTAACCTCTTCTACGTATTCGTAATCTATATAATCTATTAAACGGTTGAGCTTATTCTTTTTACTATTAGTTGAAAAAAGATTATCTGAAGTATCTGCAAAATTTAATTCGCCACCTATAATAACTCCTGCTGCAATTGCAACGCCTATAATTAGTGGTATGTATTTATTTTTAGTTGCCATACTATTTCCCATCAGAATGGGAATCTGCATTTAAGTCTTCTATTAACTCTAGTTCTATACCTGCTTTTCTTAAAAAATCAATTCCCGAACAATCCTTATAACCTTCATGATACACCACTCTTACAATACCAGCTTGATGAATTAGTTTACTACATTCCTTACAAGGCGACAACGTAATATAAAGCGTCGCTCCTCTACAAGATTGTGTAGATGATGCTACTTTTAATATAGCATTGGCTTCTGCATGTAACACATACCATTTGGTATACCCTTCATCATCTTCGCAATAATTTTCAAAACCTGTTGGAGTACCATTATAACCGTCAGAAATTATCATTCTATCTTTTACAATAAGCGCACCAACTTGTTTGCGTTTACAATGTGATAATTTCCCCCATTCTTTAGCTATACGTAAATAGGCTTTGTCGTAACGTAATTGTTTTATATCTGACATTAATTCTTGTTCTTGTACAAAGTATACTAGTTAGTAACGAAGATATAAGCTTAGTATTTTATAACCAATTTACTATCAGTTAAAATTTTACCAAACTTTTAAAATTTTACTTTAAAAAATCACTTTGCGTAATCATTGGAATTACCAATCCAATAACTATAGCTGAAAGCACCATCATCCAGTCACGACGTGAAAATCTAAATACCGTTTGACATAAAAACCCTATGAATAAAACGACAAATACGATAATGACTTGCGCAAGTTCAATACCTAAAGCAAATTCTATTAGAAGTTCCAATTTATTTTCTGATTGCCCTGAAAACATTTTAAATTCTCTTGCAAAACCCAAGCCGTGTATCAGTCCAAAAAATAAAGTTGTAAAAAATAGTAGGCCAAATTTATTCGTTTTAGATTTTTTACCTGCAGTAAACACGTTGTAAATGGCCATGATTAAAATAGTAATTGGTATTAAAAATTCTACTAACTCACCATTAATACTCACCACTCCATAAGCTGCCAAAACCAATGATAACGTATGGCCTAAGGTAAATGTCGTAACTAAAACCAAGACACGTTTCCAATCATTAAAAACATAAGGCACAGCTAATACCATTAAAAAAAGGATATGGTCATACCCATTAATATCTAAAACGTGGTTCATGCCGTATTGTACATTAAACCAGAAATTTTCTAACATAATTATTGTGTTTGGGAAAACCAAAGTTACAATTAAAATGCAATATGTTTCCATTAAAATAAAGTGAATAAAATTTGTGTAATCCTATTTTCTTTCGGAATATTGTAACACACAAAGTTCAAATAACTTACTGAAATGTTATCAAGAAAGGTGGAGGGATTAGACCCATTGAAGCCTTAGCAACCCTTAAATTTATTAAGAAGGTGCTAAATTCTACTTAATTGGCGATTCATTTATCGCGAAATTGGATAGATAACCAAACCTAATTACTCATCTGTAATTACTACTCTTTATAACATTTTCTAGAAAATTACGTCTACGACGTATTTGGTTTTTTGATATTATCAAATGATTAGAAAATGAGTTCCAAACACATTGAAACACAAGCTATACGCACACAGATTGAACGTTCGCAATACTTAGAACATTCAAGCCCTTTATACCTCACATCGAGTTATATTTTTGAAGATGCTGAAGATATGCGTGCCTCTTTTGCAGACGAAAAACAACGGAATATCTACAGTCGCTATTCCAATCCTAACACTTCTGAATTTGTAGAAAAGGTATGCCAAATGGAAGGTGCTGAACGTGGTTATGCTTTTGCTTCTGGTATGTCTGCTGTATTTTCAACATTTGCAGCCTTATTAAATTCTGAAGATCACATTGTATCTTGTCGTAGTATTTTTGGTTCTACACAAACCCTATTT
>Ga0193952_1000911_pt1 | contig 11700 bp, 12 predicted proteins | sample BB_3_MG_FD_140368 | JGI IMG/M metagenome (GOLD analysis project Ga0193952, IMG submission 140368) | Microbial mat bacterial communities from the Broadkill River, Lewes, Delaware, United States - BB_3_MG | ecosystem: Environmental > Aquatic > Freshwater > River > Microbial mats | place: USA... | reverse complement strand
TATTACTATGATGGAAATACAATGAATAGTTATAGCAGATCATCTAATCGATTCTTTAAGTTTTCTTTGTTTTTCAAACTGAATGGTGGTGAGAAGATTAGAGATAAAGCAAGAAATAGTGTTAATGATGTAAGTCGTTTTAATAAGGATTAAGTTTAGGTTTTTCTTGTTTTTATGTTGTAACTTAGATACTTATATGATCGTAAAGCTTATAATATTTACTAGATATACAGATATGAAGACATTTATTACCACATTACTACTTATTGTCATTTCATGCTCAGCCTTTAGTCAGAAATACATGAATATTAATGGCTTGAGAATGTATTACGAGCTTAAGGGAGAAGGACAGCCTTTACTTTTTATTCATGGTGGTGGTATGTGTACAGAGGCATATCAGAAAGAGATTAATAGGCTATCAAAAAGATATAAGGTGATTGCAGCAGATAATCAAGCGCAAGGTCGTACAAATGATATTGGTAGAGAAATTTCATATAAGAATATGGCAAATGACCAGATTGCATTACTTGATAGCTTAGGTATAGATAGTGTAATTGTTTTTGGTCATAGTGATGGAGGTGTTGTTGGACTTTATATGACACTTTTCGCTCAAAAAAGAGTTAGTAAGCTGATTGTTTCTGGTACAAATTATAAAGCCAGTGGGATTCTTGATCAATTTACTGAATTATTAAAAGGTGCAACTCCTGAAGGTTTTCAGAACGATTTTTTTAATAGACTTTCCCCAGATGGACCAAATCATTGGCCTGTTGTTTTTGGAAAATTAAAGAAGATGTGGATTAATAAACCAAATATCTCTAATGAGGAACTAAATTCTATTAAGAAACCTACTTTAATAATTGTAGGTGACCATGATATGATTAAGATAAATCATACTATCGAAATGTTTAAGAATATCAAGGGGGCAAATTTATTAGTAGTACCAAATGCTTCTCATGAAGTATTGAATGAGAAAACTGATTTTGTGTTTCCTCTTATATTTGACTTTATTGGTAAAAACTAATAAATCTATACTCATACAATTTAGTATTCATCATCTGAAAAAGACTTTTAATCCTAGAATTGATAGTGAATTTGATTTCCCAAGATTAATTGAAGGCTACTCTAAGAATGTTAAGAAATGGGTTGAAAAACAGATAACGCAAGCTTAACAAAGGAGGGGGTGATTTTAGATGGTGTAAAAGCGACTTTATATCTTAACTATTCTTACTTTTGGTTTATATGAAAGTAAAAGTGGTAACATCAATAGATTGTAAAGAGTTTTCTGATTTCTGGGATTTATATGAGAGTAGTTTCCCAACTATTGAGAAGAGAATACTTAAGTCTCAGGAAAAGTTATTTGAGAATAAATCATTCCATTTAGATACTTATTACAAAGAGGATAGTTTTATTGGATTCATTTCATATTGGGAGTTTGAGGGCTACATTTATCTAGAGCATTTTGCTATTAACGATTTACTTAGAAGTAAGGGCTATGGTAAGAAGGTATTGAGTAATCTCATTCAGAATACTGATAAGATTATTCTTCTTGAGATAGATCCTATTGTTGATGAGGTATCTCAGAATAGACTCTATTTCTATGAGTCCCTTGGTTTTATTATGAATGATTTTGATTACAGGGTACAGTCGTACCAGAATAAGGCTAAGTTATATGAATTAATTATAATGTCATATGGTAGAAGAATATCTCAAATGGAGTTGGATACTTTCAGGTACGATTTTCAGAATGTTATTTTGTAATTACTTTAGTCTTAAATCTTTTACTCATAGCTTTGTTTTTTATGCTTGTGCTGAGGTTTAGTTATGTTATTTTTTTGTTAAACATTTTTTTTTGTATTTATTTCTTAGGTGATTTATGATATATTGTAAACAAAATAGAGTATAAATTTACATAAGTTACAATTATTTATAAACGTATAAAAATAGAAAATATGATTAAAAGAAACCTATCTTCAATATTGATTATATTAGCAATGCTTTTAAATATTTTAAATTTTGATTTTTCAAATGTTAATATCGAATCTAAAAATACTTGGTTGTTTATTGGTGCTTCAATAGTTATTATTGCATCAATAATATTAATCATTGCTAATGAGAATAAACTCAATAAAAAACGAGTTTTAAATAAGTAAAGAACTGAGTGATTTTATTCTCACTAATCGCACCATGCCTACACCTAGGCATTCATACACCCACACGTATTGCAAAGCACAAGTCACGAAGAGAAAGAATACACTAGACTATATTTAAATTGAAAGTAAACAATACCCTCTAATTTGAGAGGGTAAGTTTACTTATTTGATAATGTTTCTTATCATCTAGATACATATTATGATGAGGGGCCGTTTATTGGTTTTATATTATATTGGGTGTTTGAGGGCTATATTTATCTAGAGTATTTTGCTATTAACGATTTACTACTCTAATTCAGCATACTGATAAGATTATTCTTCTTGAGGTAGATCCTATTGTTGATGAGGTATCTCAGAATAGACTCCATTTCTATGAGTCCCTTGATTTTGTTATGAATGACTTCGATTATAGGGTACAGTCGTACCATAATTAATTTGAGCTGTATGAATTACTTATAATGTCTTATGATAGAGGCATCTCTAAAAAGGAGTTGGATGTTTTTAAGTTTGACTTTCAGAATGTTATATTGTAATTTGTTGTTGTAATCTACAATCAACTTTTAACTTAATTTTAATTATTCAACCATATTATTGTGTTGTTGAATAAGTTTCGTTTTTCTAAATTTGTTGGGACTGTGCTTCTAGAATAAAAACGTATAAAATAAATGATATCGAATCGTTGTCTTGTATTTAAACAACTTTTAGCTTTGAAAAGGTTAATTAAAGTAGCCCTTTGAAGAATACCTAATTTAAACAATCATGAGAACCTTTTTTATAATCTGTCTAGTATTTATTCCTGGTTTAATGCTGGGGCAAAATTGTAATAAAAAATACGATAAAGATGTGGAGTCTAAGGAGAATATCGTTAATGCCATCTTAGAATCTATTTCAGGTGATAAGGGAGTAAAGCGTGATTGGGATAGGTTTAGAAACTTATTTCTTCCAACAGCTCAACTGAATGCGGTTTTTCATAGGAAAGATAGTTCTTATGTAAGAATAAGCACTGTTAGTGAGTTTATTGATAAGGCAGGTACATGGTATGTGGATAATGGTTTTCATGAGTATGCTTTAAAGAATACAATTGACTCCTTTGGAAATATTGCGCATGTGTTTCAATCTTATGGAGCTAAGTTAGCTGATGGTAAAGAAATTGAGCGTGGAATAAATAGTTTTCAATTGGTCTACAATAATAGTAGATGGTGGATTGTAAATTTGATCTGGGAAGGTGAAACTGAAACAGTTAAACTTCCAAGGAAATATTTAAAATAGAAACATCTTTTGAGAAATTAGAATAACAATAATTTAATTGTTAAACACAAGTTAGCAAACAATTATATGAAAAGAATAATACTACTTCTAATATCAATATTATCAATAATAAAAGCTTATTCTTGCGATTACGAGCAAAAGTCATTTTTATGGTGGTATTTTAAGAGCGATATGATTTGTTCTGGTAAAGTGATTAAGGTTTTTGAAAGTGATTCCTCTTCTTATGATGTTAAACTTCTTGTTGATAGAGTATATAAAGGTGAGAACTTGGATACCCTACGTCTTACTGTAAATAGTTTTCACGAAGGAGGATTGACTATTTCAGATTGTGATGTATATATGAGAACTGGAGATAAGTATTTAGTGTATGCAAGGAAATCAGGGTCAAGATATTTTACAGGAGGACAAGAATCTAGAACTGGTTTGGAAATCCATATAAAAAGCTTTCATCCAAATGATTTTAAATGGCTTGAGTCTATTGATTGTAAAGTGACTGATTTCTATTGGGATTGGAGGGAGCGTTATATTAAAACAGTACCTGAGAATATCGATTCAATAGTACAAAGTAATTTCAATATTAATACATGTGATACAACAAATGTTCATGGAACTTGGGCTTTTGTTCTATGTAACATTGACGAACATGGAATACTAACTAAGTCTAACCTTTTTTATTATCGTAATGGGGTTAAAAAAGAGATTGCTCGGATAATTTATGAAAAGAATGAATTCCTTAATCCCGAAGTTGATTGTTTTACAGACTTTCAAAGAGAAGCGGTTAGAGTAACAAAATTGATCAAGAAGTGGACTCCTCCAATCTTTTGTGGGAAAAAGGTAAAAGGTCAAGCTATGATAAAATATGAATATGAAAACGGGAAAATAAGAATTGAATTGAGCAACTAACTACTTCTGCTAACAGTGAATACTATATTAAGCTAAAGAGATATATATAAACTTTATTATCACGGAGGTATCCTACTTTTTTAGTTGAATCAAATAATAACGTAATAATACCAAATGTTATTATTTTGCTAAGTAAGATTGGTTTTCTACATTTGTTAGGTCTGTTTAGTTACATATAAAAATATAGCTGTTTCTGCATTAAAAATAAAGGAAATATGAGGAAATTATTTTTATTTATACTGTTATTCTCTTTTATCACGTCTTGTTCACAAAAGAAGTTGCAGAAAGATAAACATCTCGTTATTGAAAATTATAAACAATTAACAGGTAGTCAGACGTTAAGTGAATCAAATAGTATAACAATACCTCTTTCTAAACAAGGGTATACTCTTCATCTTCCTGAATCAAAACCAATAGCTACAATTATTTTTCCTAGTGGTAGTGCTCTTGATACAACAAGAAATATACCTGAGTATGCCATTATTAAACCAGCCTTAGCAAACAATATGGCTGTGCTTTTTCTTAGTACAGGAAAGCCTATTGAGTTTCTTTTTACTGATAAAGACATAGCTATTATTGATGGTTTGATAGGAGATGCATTAGGTAAATATGAACTTTATAATAAACCAATATTTCTAGCTGGAATGTCATTGGGTGGTACTATGGCTTTGCGTTATAGTGAATACTGTTTTATGGATAAATCAAGTTTTGGTATAAAACCTAATGCAATTGCTATTTGTGATGCACCGTTAGACATGGTAAGAATGTGGCATGAACAGGAGCAAGCAATAAAAAATAATTTTCACCCTAATGCTGTTGCTGAAGCACGTTGGGTTTTACACTACCTAAAAAAACATTTAGGCGGTTCTCCTAATGAATCAATGGGAGCTTATATTGATTATTCCCCATTTACATATGGGAATGTTAGTAAGAGCAAATTGAATTTGTTTAAACATGTTCCTATTAGAATGTATCATGAACCTGATATTAAATGGTGGGTTGAGAATAGAGGAAAAGATTATAACACTATTAATAGTATTGATCTTGCTGGTTTTTATAACTATCTGAGACAGGCGGGAAATATGGAAGTGGAATTAATTACTTCTCATAATAAAAGGAAGGACTTTAAGAAAGGTTCTTCTCCGCATACTTGGACTATTGTTGACAATAATGAATTGGTTGCATGGTTCTTAGATAAGTGTAATTGAAAATTTCAGTATAATAACTCAGAATAAACGATATTAAAATAAGTAACAAGATGAATAAAAGGGTATTATTTCTATTAAGCACATTTCTAATTATCTTTTGGACTTCTTTATCTGCACAAGAGGTGAAGTTGCCATTGAAGCTTAAGTCTGGACATTTAAATTCGGTATGGCAAATAAATGATTCGATAGATGCGAAAGTGTTTCTTGAGACGGGCTTTCCAAAGATTGTTGTTAATGAGTCATTTGCAATAAAGAATTTACAAGCATTAGTTCAGATGGAAAAGGCATCAGAAGATACTTATATTGCTTTATGGGGAAGTAAGAATAAATTTAAGGTGTCTTATGTCATAAATGATTCTTTGCTTGTTAATGGTAAAAAGAAGAGGTTTGATGCATTTGTTGTTGATCTTTCTACAATAAAGGGCTGGAGAGATTACGATATTATTTATCCTTTGCGTGATCTATCGGGTGCTGTTGAAATAAATATCAAAGATAATTATATGATGGTCGATAAAGCTGTGGATAATCTGTCTTCAGATTTTATTGAGTTTGATGCAAAAGCTGATGATAGGACTAAGGGGTTATATATATCAACAAGTCTACAAGTGTATGATACGCTGAATACAAAAGAGGAGTTAAAAGGAAATTTCTTACTTGATCTTGGAGCAGCAAATGCTATGTTTGTCAATAGAAACCTGCCAAAGGTTGAAGAATTCGTGAATAAGTCAGATCGAATTATACTAAAAGATACTACTAAATTTAGACCTAATCCACGTACTAAACTTGCTATTCTTATGCCTAATAAAATACAGGTGGGCAATCTTATACTTAAAAAGAATTTCATAGTTGCAATGAAGATGTTTAAGTCTAAAACGTCTAGCCAATATGTTGGAATGATTGGTAATAAATTCTTTGCAAATTTTATTGTGATCTTTGATTTTAATAGCAATAAGGTCTATATGAAACCCAATTCTGATATAGTTGAAGTTGTTGAGTAAATCCTTAATCATTTACATGTATTTATATAACATAAGCTGTTAGCTATGAATAATAGTGCAGTGAGATGAAAATTATACCTTAATCATAACTGATTTCTCTCAAAAAATGTTTTTTTTGTATTCGAATTAAAAAAATATCAATCATGGTGAGAAAATATGTACGGTTAGCTATTGCCGTAATTTTGTTTTTAGGTGCAGTTTATCTTTTTGTAACAGGTTCAGTATACTATGGACTTTTAGCTCTTTTGTTTTCAGGTCTGTTTGTTTTAACTCATTTCAAGAATGAGAAGATCTTGATGGCTTTTTATTATCTTAGAAAGAATAAGTTTGAGGCTGCAGGATCTGTATTAAATAAGATAAAGCATCCTGAGAGTATGATTAAAAGTCAGGAGGCATATTTCTATTATCTTACCGCGTCGGTTGAATTACAGAATCATAATAATTCTAAAGCTGAGAAGAACTTTAAGAAAGCTCTTAATATAGGTCTTAGACTTAAGAGTGATCAGGCTGTTGCTAAGTTGAATCTGTCTGGAATATCTCTATCTCGTAGAAACAAGAAGATGGCTAAGTATTATCTTCAGGAGGCTAAGAGTCTTGATGATAAGAAGATGTTGACTCCTCAGATTAGAGAGTTTGAGAATATGATGAAACGTATGTAATATAAGATACCCATGATAGATACTTTGGAACAAGGTTTTTTTGGGATAGGAATACAGAATGGCAAAACACCTGAGAATTTGGGTGTTTTGTGGCGTTCTGCTCAGAATATGGGTGCTAGTTTTATTTTTACTGTTGGTAGGCGTTACGCTAAACAGGCTTGCGATACTCATAAGGCTACTGGGGCAATGCCTTATTTTCATTATGAGAATTTTGACGATTTTTATAAGCATATTCCTAAGGGGGCTGTAGTCGTTGGGGTTGAACTTGATGAGAATGCTGTTCCTCTAGAAGAATTTAAGCATCCTCGTCGTTGTGTCTATCTTTTAGGTGCTGAGGATAATGGATTAACTAAAAATGCCATTGAGAAAAGTCATCATCTTGTGAAGTTTGATACACCACTTAGTGTGAATGTGTCTGTTGCTGGTAGTATTATCATGTATGATAGAAATCTTAAGATGAAGTTTGGACTTGGAAAGTAGTCGTTTCATCTTTTTTAAAGAAGATATTTCCGTTTATGGATATATAAAAGCCTGTCTAATTGGATAGGCTTTTTTTTATTTGTATATCTGATCAAATTACTTCCATGTTGTTATTCTTTAGAACCTTAGTAATAGTATTCTTAAAGAATGTAACATAAAAGCATGCTTGAGTCGTAATAAGTATAAGCAGATGGTAAGCAGGAGCTAACATAGAATTTACAATACAGATAAAAATTAGATATGAGATTAAGATGTGTAATTATATTTCTCTTATTGATTACTAACTTCTCTGTCTTTTCTCAAAATAAGATTGAGCTAAAAGGAGAGGCTTCTGCTAATGTGAATTATAGCCCTACTAATGATTTGGACGTATTTCTTGGTGCTAGGTACATTCCTGAAGCTAGCTATAAGATGCTTTTTAATGAATCGAATTCTCTAGATTTTGAGGTGTCTGTAAATATGTATGCTTCAACATTGTTTCATCCTTTTAATAGTGATGAATCAAAAGCAAGACTGAAGCCATATCGTGTGTGGGCTAGGTATTCGGGTGAGCAATATGAATTGAGAATTGGTTTACAGAAACTGAATTTTGGATCGGCTTCTATATTACGTCCTTTACAGTGGTTCGATGAGATAGATCCTCGCGATCCTCTTAAATTTACTACTGGGGTTTATGGATTAATGGGGAGGTATTATTTCTCGAATAATGCGAATATATGGGCTTGGATTCTGTATGGTAATGAGAATCCACGTGGCTTTGAGATGTTGAAGAATAATGAAGATATTCCTGAGTATGGTGGTAGAATACAGTTGCCTGTTCCACGAGGGGAGATTGCTGCGACTTATCATCATAGAGTGGCTGATTCAAGAGATTTAAGTTTTATTACATCTTACAATAATATCTCAGAAGATAGATATGCAATTGATGGTAAGTGGGATTTAGAGATTGGTCTATGGTTTGAGGCAAGTCATATTCATAAATCTAAGAATATTGGTCTTTTAACTAATCAAACACATCTTAATGTGGGGGTTGATTATACTTTTGCTTTAGGTAATGGATTTAATGTTGTGGTAGAACATCTTATTACTAGTATGGATGAGAAGGCTTTTTCCTTTGAGAATAAGTCTAATATGTCGGCTTCTACACTTTCTTATCCTATAAGTATTTTTGATACTATAAGTGCAATGACATACTATTCGTGGGATAATAATGATCTGACATTCTTTTTAAATTATCAACATCAGTTTGATGATTTCACAACATACGTTATGGCATATTATAATCCTGATAGTCAGTTAAGAAATACAGATAATATAAATACAAATACTTTCTCGGGTTTTGGGATCCGTTTAATGTTCGTTTATAATCATTAATACAATAATCATGACAGAGAAGATTATTTCTATTGAGAATTTAGTGAAGCGCTTTCCTGTTGGAGAGGGTGAATTTACTGCCCTTGATAATGTGAATTTGAGTTTTGAGAAAGGTGAATTTGCTGGGATAGTAGGACCAAGTGGTTCGGGAAAGACAACATTATTGAATATTCTAGGTTCTTTGGATAGCCCTACAGAAGGTAAGGCTATTGTGATGGGGAAAGATGTTACTAATCTTTCTCATAAAGAATCTGCATGGCTTAGAAATATGCATATAGGTTTTGTGTTTCAGGTGTATAATTTATTGCCTGTGTATACTGTTTTTGAGAATATCGAGTTTTCTTTAATACTTCAAAAACGTAGTGCTTCTGAGCGAAGGAAAGCTGTTATGGAAGCTCTTGATTGGGTTGGGTTGGCTGATATGGCAAACAAAAAACCATCTAAACTTTCTGGTGGAGAAGGTCAACGTGTTGCTATTGCTCGTGCAATGGTTAAGCGTCCTGAGCTTGTATTAGCAGATGAACCAACGGCAAATCTTGATGCTATGAATGCTCATGCTATTATTCAAACAATGAAGGAGTTGAATAAGGAACTGAATACTACTTTCTTGTTTTCTACACATGATGAGAAGGTTATGACATATCTTGATCGTATGATTCATCTAGAGGATGGTAAAGTAGTAAAGGATGAAAAAGTGTATTGTTGAAGCACTTAAAGGAAAATTACAATGATAAAATTTATATTTAAAGCGATAATTAGAGATAAGAATAGAAGTCTACTACCTGTAATAATTATCTCTATAGGTGTCTTTCTTACTATTGCATTAAGCGGTTATCTTAGTGGAGTTTTGGGTGATATGCTTGATCAAACAGCTAAGTTTGATACAGGGCATGTTAAGGTGATGTCTAGGGCTTATGCTGAGAATAAAGATCAAATGCCTAATGATCTCGCTCTTATGGGAGTTGGTGAGCTTACAGAGTCTTTGGAAAGGGAATATCCAAATTATATATGGGTTAATAGAATTCGTTTTGGTGGACTTATTGATGCTCCAAATTCGATGGGTGGTTCTAAGGGACAGGGACCTGCTTCAGGGATAGCTATTGATCTTTTTTCTTCCAGTGGTGATGAGGTTAATAGGATGAATATAAAGAATGCACTTGTTGATGGTGCTTTGCCTACAAAGAGTATGGAGATTCTTATTGGACATGAGTTTGCTAAGAAGATGGCTCTTAATATTGGAGATGAGATAACATATATGGGAACGACTATGAATGGGAGTATGTGTTTTGGTAGTTTTACCATTAGTGGGACTCTTAGTTTTGGTGTGGTTGCAATGGATAAAGGGATGATTATAGCAGATATTAGTGATGTCAGACGTTTACTTGATATGGATGATGCTGCTGGTGAAATTCTTGGTTTCTCAAGGGATGAACATTATTATGATGAGAAAGTTGCATTGGTGGAGAAGGCTTTTAATGAGAAGTATTTAGATAGTAAAGATGAGTTTGCTCCAATTATGCTGAGGTTGAAAGAGCAAAATAATATGGGGTCTTATTTAGATTATGTGAACTCTTTTTCTTCTTTATTCGTAATTATATTTGTAATTGTTATGTCTATCGTTTTATGGAATACTGGACTAATTGGAGGACTACGTAGATATAAAGAGTTTGGGATTCGTCTTGCATTAGGTGAGGATAAGGGGCATATATTTAGATCCTTAATATATGAGGCAACGCTTATAGGAATTATAGGTTCTATTGTAGGCACCTTATTAGGAGTGATATTTACGTTCTATCTTCAGACTCATGGAATAGATATTAGTGATATGACAACTGATGCAACAATGATGATGTCTACTGTTTTACGTTCTAAGTTTACTCCTAAGTTACTTTATATTGGATTTATTCCAGGTGTGTTTGCAATGGTTCTTGGAAATATGCTTTCTGGATTAGGAATCTATAAACGAGAGACGGCTACTCTTTTTAAAGAGTTGGAGGTGTAAATTATTTAGGGATTTTATTAAGAGGTTATTTGAAATAAATAATATAAAGAATGAAGAAGATAATTATAGCGCTAATATTAAGTTTTGTAGCGAGTTGTTTGTTCGCTCAAGATGCAATAATGATTATTAAAAGAGTTGATGATAATATGATCTCTAAGACTCAGATAGTAGAGTCGCAGATGCTTATTTATGGGAGAAGAAAGACAAGAACAGTAGTGTCAAAGAGTTATACAGAAGGGAAAGATAAGTCTTTTACTGAATATCTTTCTCCTGCTAGAGAAAAAGGTACTAAGATGCTAAAGCTTAAAGATAGGCTTTGGATTTATTCTCCATCTACTGATCGTACGATTCAATTGTCAGGGCATATGCTTAGACAGTCTGTAATGGGTTCTGATTTGTCGTATGAGGATATGATGGAAGATCGTGAAATGACTGATATGTATAGTGCTGAGGTAGTAGGAGAAGAGATTATTGATGGTAGAAAGACTTGGATTTTAGAACTTAAAGCAAAAGTTGATGATGTTGCTTATTATAGTAGGAAGATATGGGTAGATACAGAAAGATATGTGCCACTAAAAGAAGAGCTTTTTGCTAAGAGTGGTCAGCTATTAAAGAGAGTAAGTCTTACTGATATCACTAAAGTTGATGGTCGTTGGT
>Ga0193952_1000909_pt1 | contig 11711 bp, 9 predicted proteins | sample BB_3_MG_FD_140368 | JGI IMG/M metagenome (GOLD analysis project Ga0193952, IMG submission 140368) | Microbial mat bacterial communities from the Broadkill River, Lewes, Delaware, United States - BB_3_MG | ecosystem: Environmental > Aquatic > Freshwater > River > Microbial mats | place: USA... | reverse complement strand
TGAAGGTATTGTTGAATTTAAAGCTCATTTCTTTGAGAATCGTTTAAGTGAATTTATTCATGAAAAATCATATTTTATAAAGGAAAATGGAAGTTGGGTTTATGTTTCGGGAGAGTTTCCTAATACAATAACGAAAGAAAGTTTACCAGGCAGAAATGAGCCTTGTTTTTGTGGAAGTGGTAAAAAGTTCAAGAAGTGTTGCTTTGGCAAATAAGATAAAAGGGGAATCTACTAATGATTCCCCATATTTTTTAGAACAGAAAATGTCTTATCTATATCGGCATCGTTAACAACTAAAGTAAATTCGTTTGTTGTAGAAACTACTTCTTGTATGTTTATGCCAGCCCAGGCAATATTTTTCAGAATAAAATAATAAAAACCAAGTTGTTGGCTATTGGCAGCAGGTAACTTTAAGGTTACCGACGATAGCTGTTGACTTCTAGACACCAGGTATTCGCCCGAAAAAGCTTCTTCAACCTTTTCCTGTAAGGAACTTGAAACAACCAGATTCGATTCAAAAACACCTTGTACCATTGTGTAAAAAAACTCTTGGTTTGGACCAATAGATTTTAATAATTCTGTGTGTTTTTCAATCAGTGTATTTGAGTTTTTATAAGTGAAATCAACAAGATGAGATCTCACAATTATGTCACCTACATTTGTGATTACTTCTTTTAATCCAGGATTAATTTTTACCTCAAGATTAGGAGCCAATCTATTTAGAGCCATTATAATTGCACCAATTTTCACAGGTTTTTTTACACTTTGTTCAACTTGATTCTGTATTTTGCGGGCCAATGACGAAACGTTGATCAAACCTTCAACCAAAGCTTCTGCTAAAAAGGGTTGAGCACTTACAATTTTTTCTACAACTTGTGGAATTGTTATCATTATTCTTAATGTTTGTTGAATTTCTCTACAAATATGTTGAAAAACTAACAGAATGTAGAATTTTTGAATAAATTTTCTAAAAATTTTATTGATATCCCTTCCCATTCTATATTTGCAGCCGTAAACCACAACCCTACATTAACCAAGTAGGATTTTTAATCAAGGAATAATACCAATAAGCTTCTGTTTGTTTTGTATATTGATGTAATGTAAATCAGGAGTTTATTGGGGTTATTTTAGATTTCAATTCATATTATGAATTATTAAAAGAAGTAAAATGAGAAAAAACTGGCAGGGATCAATTGTTGCTGTGGTAACACCTTTTAATGCAGATGGAAGTATTGATTACGCATCATTCGACGGTTTAATTAATTTTCATTTAGAAAATGAAACCAACGGGATTGTTGTATGCGGCACCACAGGTGAGGCAGCAACTCTATCGAAAGAAGAGTATGCTGAAGTAATTCAATTTGTGGTGAAAAAAGTGAATAAACAGGTGCCTGTAATTGTTGGAACTGGTTCTAACTGCACGGCTACAGCTATTGAAAATTCACTTTTGGCAGAATCTTTAGGTGCTGATGCAGTTCTTGTCGTTGCTCCATACTACAATAAACCTACAAGAAAAGGATTGATTGACTATTTTTCGCAGATTGCGACATCGATTGACATACCTGTAATAATGTATAATGTTCCTGGCAGAACGGCTTGCAATATCCCTTGTGATGTTGTAATTGAGTTGGCTAATAAATTTGATAATATCGCCGGAATAAAAGAAGCATCGGGTAATTTAGAGCAAATGGCTTGTATTTTAAGAGATAAACCAAAAGATTTTATGGTTTTCTCAGGAGATGATGCTTTGGCTTTTCCAGCTGTATGTTTAGGTGCTGATGGTGTGATTTCTGTGATTGCAAATCTCTTTCCAAAAGAATTTCATGATTTAATGAATTTTGCTTTAAAAGGTGATTTAATAGCTGCAAGAGACCTACATTTAAAATATCTGAAAATTATTCAATTGTGTTTTATCGAATCCAATCCTATTCCTGTAAAAACAGGTTTAAGCCTTATGGGAAAAGTTAAGGAAGAATTTCGATCACCAATGAGTAGAATGGAAGAGGAGAATAAAACAGAACTTTTGGTTGAATTGCAAAAGTTACTAGTTCATACTTCGGAATACATGTCTGAAATAGAAGAACTATAAATAGAATTCAATTATTACTATCAAGCCATTTCAATCCGAAGTGGCTTTCTTTTTGGTGTAATTTTCGATAATTGCAGCACCTACGCTATCGCCCCAAACATTTACTGTGGTTCTGAATCTATCCAACAACCAATCGATAGATAGTATTAAACCAATGCCTTCTATTGGCAAGTGAACAGCTTTTAATACTATAACCATAGTAACTAGTCCGGCTTCTGGAATTCCTGCAGCACCTATTGCAGCTAATGTGGCAGTTAAGAATATTACTGACTGTTGTGCAAAACTTAAATCCAATCCATAAAGTTGTGCAATAAATATGGCAGCAACCGCTTCGTATAGGGCAGTACCATCCATATTAATGGTTGCACCTAAAGGGAGTACAAAATTACTGGTTCTTTCGGAAATTCTATTTTGTTGATTTACACCTTGCAATGTAAGTGGAAGTGTTGCGGTACTTGAGGCAGTAGAAAATGCATTCATTAGCGCAGTTGCAACACCTTTGGCATATTTAATGGGATTTCGTTTTCCAAATATCTTGAGAGCAATACACAAAATTACTAGAGCATGAATTGATAATCCTAATAAAACAGTAAGACTAAATTTTCCAAGCGAAAGCAATTCGGGTAAAAAGCCTTCATAACCTCCTGCTTTGCCAATTCTGGCGGTTATTAATCCAAAAATTCCGATAGGAGCAAGATACATTACCCAATTTACCAATTTCATTATTCCATCGTTTAAAACGGATATAAATTCAATGGTTCTTTTAGCTTTTTTGCCTAATGATGCCAAAGCTGCTCCAAAAAAGAGAGAGAACATTATTAATGGAAGAATGTCCATTTTAGCCATGGCTAAAAATAGGTTGTATGCAACTATACCTTGTTGTTCATTTTCAGGATTTCCAATAATTAATTCTTTTAAGGTTTCTGAAATTTGTGCATCTTTGGATAGTACACTAACTCCACTATCAGGAAGAGGTAGGTTGATGTGAGTACCAGGCTGAATAAGATTCACCAAAAGAATTCCGATACAGACAGAAATTCCGGTTGTTAGCATATAATAAAGAAGAGTTTTACTGCCAATGCTACCAAGATTTCTTAAATCATCGAGTTTAGAAATTCCGACGAGCATAGATAATATTACCATGGGAACAACCAGCATCATTAGGATATTTAGGAATATTTCTCCAAATATTGAGAATTTGGAAGCAATATTTGGTAAAAATCCACCAACTAAAAATCCAGCAAGAATTGCAATAATTATACTGAACAATAGAGTATTGCCTGATGATGTACTTTTATGATGGAAAAGATTTTTAAAAAACATACTGATTTTATGAAACTAAATGAACAATAATTAGTACAATGTGATTGATAACCAAGAATGCTTATAATTGCTGAATAAGCATCTAAATAATTAGGAGGACAAGGTTTAATACAATAGGACATTTATTATCAGCAACATAAACTTTTACGAAGTAAAAGTCAATTGTTTTTTGATTAAAACTAAATATCGTATAAACTAAAATTTTCCTGAATACTATTGTTTAAGATCAAAACTACTACATGAATAAAGATTTACTCTTTGCACTTATTCAAAATCCGAATTTGATTCCAGGCATATACAACTATTGTGATGGTTGGTGTGAACGCTGCGATTTTACGGGTAATTGTCTTAATTTTAAGATGATGGAGGAGGGAGTTCCTGATATTAAATCTACAGAATCCGACTCTGAAGCTTCTTCAGCAATGGAGAATCTTGATGAGATGTTCGAATTGAGTATGGAACTTTTAAATCAAGCAGCTAAGGATTTGGGTATGGAATTGCCCAAAAAGGCATTGGATTTTGATGCTGAAGAAGAGGAAGAAAAGGATGAGTTGATTTTTAAGAGTCAAATTATGCTACAGGCAGACAAATATTCAGAGTTGGTTGATGCATGGTTTTCTGATTACGAAACATTGATATATGTCGGATCGAATAGCTTGAAAGAACTTTTTGATTTTAAGGAAGAAGAGGAAATGAATGAGGATGAGCGAATGGTTTTTAATGTGTCAGAAATTATACGTTGGTATCAGTTCATTATTCCTAGTAAATTATTTCGTTCGTTAAGAAGTCGTGCCAATACCGAAGAAACAGGAAATGAATTCTATAAACACGATAGTATAGCTTCAGGAAAAGTAGCATTAATATCCATTGATAAATCTATTGATGCCTGGACCTTGTATTTGAATCGATTTCCGGAATCGGAAGACAGAATGTTGCCAATGTTATTATTACTTTCTGGTATGAGATCATTGGTTGAAGAAGTATTTCCTAACTCAAGAGATTTTGTACGACCGGGATTTGATATTTAGAAAGATACTTATTGTAGATATTTTATTGAGTTTTATTTTTTGTAAGTATAAATCAAAATTATTTGAGTATTTCATTAAAAAAATTATCTTCGCAACAGATTGAGCATCTATAAGAATTACAGTTGATGATATTCCATGCTATGGAAGACCTCGAATATCATCTTAGCTCATCACAGATCTACACTGTGTACCATAGCTTCACTTATTAATTGATGAGTTATGAAGCTGATTTGGGACAAATTCAACAAGTTATTTTGGATGTTTTTTACAAGTAGATTGCTGAGTGGATATTGCATTCGGTCTCACATGCTTAATTGTATAGTTCAATTAAAATGTGAATAATTTACATGTAAATATCAAATCAGTTGAAATATGAGTATAAAAAACAAATCAATATTACTACTTCTGTTAGGAACCATTTTTTGGGGAATGACATTTGTGTTTATTAAAGATGCCGTATCATTAATTAGTGTTGCTGGCTTTCTTGGGTATCGCTTTTTATTGGCAAGCCTTGTACTTGGTCTTATTTTTATAAAAAGACTTAGAAAAATCAATTGGGAAACCTTTAAGAATGCTTCTCTTTTATCACTCCCACTTCTATTTAGTTTTTTGGCTCAAACCATTGGGTTGCAATATACCAGTGCATCAAAAGGCGGTTTTATTACTGGCTTGTCGGTTGTTTTTGTGCCAATTATTTTAGCCATAATTCAGAAGCAAATACCTTCAATTAATATTCTAATAGCTGTTGTTTTAGCAACTTCAGGATTAAGTTTGCTAACATTAGGGAGTAAAATAGAATTTAATATAGGTGATAGCTGGGTGTTTTTATCTGCAATTTTATTTGCCATTTATATAATTATGGTTGGGAAATACAGCAAAAAATGTGATGGTGTTTTGTTATCGCTGTTACAATTTTTATTGGTTGGAATTGTATGCATTGTTTATGCGGGAATAAATGGAGATTTATATGTTCCAACGCAATATAAACTATGGCAGGCAATTTTGTTTACTGCTTTATTTGCAACAGCATTTATGTATACGGTGCAAAACTATTATCAGAAATACATATCAGAAATTACAACTTCCATTATATTTTCATTTGAACCATTATTTGCTGCAATAACCGCATATTTCTATTTAAACGAAGCATTAACTGAGAGAACAATTATAGGAGGATTATTGATTTTCTGTGGGATTCTGTTTGCAGAGCTAAAATGGAAGGATTTAAAACAGATGGTTATTAAATAAAAAAGTCGGGAACCACCCCGACTTCTTTCTATTCACTTTATAACCCTATTCTCTTCTATGAAAAAACCACTTTTCTGTTTTGTCTATTACAAATGTAGCTGAGATTGGGGTTAAATGGACTGAAAAAGTGTTAAAGAAGTTTAAAACTTTAATTATCTTGCTTCTTTAGATTAATTCAAGATAGATTTTGGTGCTAAATCTTGTGATTTCAATCTATTTAAATGGAATATTATTGGTGAAATCACATTTTAAAATCAATAGATTGACTAGATTCTTATTGCATTTAAAAAGTCTATTTTAAAAATTGCATTTGAGATTGATTTATGAAATGATTGAATATTATTTAGTTGAATTTGTACTCTTTTGAAAAATGACAATTCTAATAAAATATCGGTTTGTATTTTAATAATCGACAGGAATAGTTTGTTACATTTGTTTTAATAATAAAAATATTAGAATTGGACGTATCTCTTGTAACACAAAAATCTTTATGGTGGTTATTGCCTATAATATTAGTTTCCTTAGGACTTGTATATTGGCAGTATTTTCACAAAAATAAATATCATAATAACTTGTCTCGATTGCAAGTTTTAATGCTGTCAGGTCTTAGGTTTACAGCCTATTTTTTAATCTTATTTCTTCTTTTAGGACCACGGGTAAAATACAATAAAAGAGTAGAGAATAAACCTATTCTTATTTTCGCTCAGGATAATTCTTCATCCATACGTTTTTCTAAAGATTCCTCTTATTATTTAAATCAGTATCCCAATGAAATCACAACTTTTTTTAAGGATGTAGAAGGGAAATACAAAATCAATAAATTCACATTTGGCGAAAATGTAAAAAACCTGGATACTTTTCAGTTCGAAGATTCGCAAACAGACTTTTCAGAATTCTTGACTTTTTTAAAAGATAATTATGGTGCAAATGAGAATATTCAGGTTCTTTTAGCTAGTGATGGATTGTACAATACCGGAAAGAATCCAGCTTATGAGGTAAATAAACTAGGAATTCCTATACATACCATACAATTGGGTGATACAAGTGCAATAAGTGATGTCTCTATCTATTCTGTAAAATCGAATAAAATTGCATTTACAAATAATAAAATGCCGGTTAGAGTTGGTATTAAAGCAAATAATATCACTTCTGGTAATTTTCAAATTGAGATTAAAAGAGAAAATAAAGTTTTAATCCAGGATGAAATCAGTTCTGAAAAAACATCATTTTATATTGAAAAGGATTATTTTATACAAGCTAATAAAAAAGGAATTCAACGATTTGTGGTTAATGTAATAAGTGATTCCGAAGAGTATACATTAAAGAATAACTCAAGCGAATTTGTTGTAGAAGTATTGGAAAGTAAAAGAAAAATAGCAATTTGTTTTGATCAATATCATCCTGATCTTGCGGCTATAAAATCGGCTTTGGATGAAAACAAAAACTTCAATACAGAATTAATTGATGTATCGGAGAAAAATGTTGATTTAAAAAATGTGAATTTGTGCGTGATGTATCAGATTCCATCTACAGAAAATTCTTATGCTGCTTTGTTTCAAAGAGTGGTTCAACAAAAAATTCCTTTGTTGATGATTATTGGAGGAAGTTCAGGCTTAGCAGAATTAAATATATTGGAATTAGGTGTAAACATTCCCCAAAATAGCGACTTGGTTCAGAATGCAGTTTATGATGGAAATAAGTTATTTAGTTTGTTCCAATCTGATATTTCTAAGGATAATATTTTTGAAAAATTGCCGCCACTTCAAGCTCCATTTGGAATGGTAAATTTTAATGTGGAAAATCAAGTTTTGGCAAATCAGAAAGTGAAAGGAATTAGTACTAAATATCCTTTAATTTCTTTTAGTTCTATCTACGATCAAAAAATTGCTTGGATTTTTGGAGAGGGATTGTGGCGATGGAAACTGTATGAATTTCAGATGTATGAATCGAATGATTCTTTTAATGAGCTTTTAAATAGAATGGTGCAATATCAGGCTCTTAAAGTGAATAAAGATCAATTGATTTTGAAGCATGATAAAGATTTTATTAAAGGCGATGTGATTAAAATTGATGCGGAATTGTATAATAAAAGTTATCAGATTACGAACAAACCGGATTTAAATATTGTTTTTACAGATAGCAAAGGGAAAAATTACAATTATAATTTTAACAAAGATGATCTTGCTTATTCTTTATCTTTAAATTTTCTTGAGAAAGATAAATATACATATCAGATTAAAACTGTTGGTCTAGAAAAAGAATTAAAAGCAAATGGCGCATTCGTCGTAAGAGATAATAATCTTGAATCAAAGAACTTGGAGGCAAATGGGAAATTATTAAAACAAATTTCGAAAAGTTCCAATGGTGAGTATTTTACATTGCTTAATTTGGAAAAATTAAAGAAATTTCTGTTATCCGAAAAAATAACGAAACCTACAGTTACAACAGAAGTAAGTTATGGCTATGCTGTTGATTTAGTATATTTATTAAGTTTTATTGTCATAATAATGATTTTGGAATGGTTTTTGCGAAAATATTGGTTAGGAAACTAATCCAAATCTAAAGAATATAACTGCCAAATGACTAATTATTTTATTCACAAAAGCAAAATACTCTGGAGATATTACTGTGTAGTATTTTCTCTGTTTTTATTATCATCCTGCCAAACTACGGCATTGTATCAGTTTGAAGCATTAAGAGCACCTGATATTATTATCCCACCCGATGTAAAAACTTATGGTTTTGTCGACCGAAACACAAATTTTGATATTGATACATTAGGGCAATATTTTAAACTTAACACATTAAATTATTTCGATTCTACAAATTATGATAGTATCAAAGCAGAAAATTGTCATTTAGGTCTATCTGAAAATTTATCAGAATATTTGGAAGTTGATACAATCCCTTTTATACAATTACCTCCTAAATATATTGTAGGGGATAGGAATTTTGAACCAATGTCATGGGCACAAGTTGATAGTGTTTGTGAATTAACAGGTTCAGATGTGTTAATATGCTTGGAGGATATTCAAATTTTTAATAAGTACGAAGTGTTGGAAGAAGAGGAATATTGGGGAATAACAGATATAAATTATTACTCGATTTGGCGAATTTATGATCCATTGGTAAAGAAATATCATGATGAACGTATAATTACGGATAGTTTATTTACAGAAGTGAATTCTACATCGCATAAAACTCTGGTGGAGGAGAAGTTACCAAGAAGAATAACGTTAATGTCGGAAGTTTCGTACGAAATTGGTAGACAATATGCTGAGTTGATTTCTCCGACCTGGAATACCATTTCCAGAAAGTACTTTAGTGCAGGAGATAAGGATTTTGGTTTGGCTCGATATTATCTTGAAAATGATGATTTAGAGCAATCTATGTTGCTTTGGGAGAAATTATCAAAATCTGAAAAAGTTAAAATTGCCGGAAGAGCTGCCTACAATATGGCAATGGGATATGAATTAAAAGAAGAATTTTCAAAAGCTAATCATTGGATGAGAAAATCAATTAATTTTTATCGTAAGTTTGAGAAAAAACCATCTGAATATAAAATAGTAAAAGAGTATTACAAATTGTTAACAGAACGAACACAAAATAACTACAGATTGGACAAGTTCTTTGGTGAAAAATAATAAAAACAATAAAAATATTCCCCCTAAAGGTTGATTCTTTTAGGGGTTTTTTAATTTTGTTAATTCATTAAAAAAAATATCAATGACACCGACAGTTATACTATATGTAATTTTGAGTATTCTTGCATTTGATTTCTTTTTAGAAAGGATATTGGATGTTTTAAATCTTAGAAATTGGACGCCAGAATTACCTATAGTTTTAGAAGGTATATACGACCAAGAGAAATATAAAAAATCCCAAGATTATCAACGTGCAAAATACAAACTGAGTTTTTTATCATCAACTATAAGCTTTATAGGGAGTTTTTTAATGATTGTTTTAGGCGGTTTTGCCTGGGTTGATGAGTTGGCAAGACAATTTACAGATCATCCAATTTTAATTGCACTATTGTTTTTTGGTGTAATTATGCTTGCTTCAAGTATTGTTGGAATGCCCTTTACTTATTACTCTACCTTTGTGATTGAAGAAAAGTATGGTTTCAATCGAACCACCATTAAAACTTTCATTTTAGATAGAATTAAAGGCGGTATTTTAGGAATAATAATTGGCGGAGGTTTATTGGCATTATTGATATGGATATATCTGCAAACTACCGATAATTTTTGGTGGATGGCGTGGTCTGTTCTTGCAGGTTTTATGATTTTTATGACCATGTTTTACTCTTCTGTGATTGTACCCTTTTTTAATAAGCAAACTCCTTTGGAAGATGGAGAATTAAAATCGGCAATAGAAGAATTTGCTAACAAGGCTGATTTTAAACTGGACAATGTTTTTGTAATGGATGGTTCAAAGAGATCATCTAAAGGAAATGCCTATTTTAGTGGATTAGGAGCTAAAAAGAGAATTGTTTTATTTGATACCTTAATTAATGAACTCACAACAGAAGAAATTGTAGCGGTTTTGGCTCACGAGATTGGTCATTATCAGAAAAAACATACTTTAAGTGGAATCGCTTTATCCTTGATGCAAACCGGTTTAATGTTTTATATTTTTTCCATTTTTATTGGTAATCCTGCTTTATCAGAAGCATTAGGATCCGAAGTACATGGTTTTCATTTAGGTTTAATAGCCTTTGGCATATTGTATTCGCCAATTTCAACAATTTTAGGATTGATTATGAATGTTTGGTCGAGACATAATGAATATCAAGCCGATGAATTTGCTGATGTAAATTACAATGGAAAAGCATTGGGTGATGCATTGATAAAACTGTCAATTAGTTCCTTAAGTAATTTAACACCGCACAAAGCATACGTTTTCTTTTATTACTCACACCCAACACTATTACAACGATTAAAAGCAATTAATTATAAAAAAGAATCCTAAATAATTAGTTTTATTATTAGAAATTCAAGTATCATGCAAGCAGAAATAATAACCATTGGTGATGAGATACTAATTGGACAAGTCGTAGACACCAATTCAGCATGGATGGCAAAAGAACTGAATAAAATTGGTATCGATGTTTCCAGAATCAATAGTATTTCAGATCAAAAAAATGATATTATTAATTCCATAGAAGAATCATTTAAGAGAGTTTCATTGGTGTTAATGACAGGAGGATTGGGACCAACCAATGATGATATTACGAAAAAGACATTGAGTGATTATTTTGGGATGAAATTGGTGCAAGATGATAAGTTGTACCTAAAAATTCAGGAAAGATTGTCGCGTTATGGTATTCCAATGAATCATTTTAATGTGGAACAGGCTCTTGTTCCTGATCAAGCCAGAATTATTGATAATAATTTTGGTTCGGCACCATGCATGTGGTTCGAACGTGATGGCAAAGTAGTTATATCCATGCCAGGCGTACCTTTCGAAATGAAAGGAATTATGGAGAATGGTGTATTAAATGCTTTACGTACGTGCTATTCAACTCCAGCAATTGTTCATAGAACAATTATGACTCAAGGGATTGGTGAATCCTTATTAGCTGAAATGTTAGAAGATTGGGAGGGAAATCTTCCCAAAGGAATGAAACTGGCATATTTACCATCACCAGGACAAGTTCGATTGCGATTAAGCGTTACAGGTGAAAATAAAGAAGATTTGGAGCTTGCAATCAACAAACAAGTTGAATTGTTAGAGAAAATTATTCCTGAAAATATTTTTGGTTTTGATGATACTCCAATGGAGGAAAGTGTTGCCAAACTTTTAAAAGAAAAAGGTTTGACAATGGGTACAGCTGAAAGTTGCACAGGTGGCTATATCGCACATTTGATAACTTCACATTCTGGTAGTTCAGAATATTTTAAAGGAAGTATTGTATCCTATTGCAATGAAATTAAGGAAAAAGTTCTGGGTGTAAATGTTGAGGATTTAAACAACTTTGGTGCGGTTAGTCAACAGGTTGTTGAACAAATGGCAATAGGAGC
>Ga0193952_1000908_pt1 | contig 11724 bp, 10 predicted proteins | sample BB_3_MG_FD_140368 | JGI IMG/M metagenome (GOLD analysis project Ga0193952, IMG submission 140368) | Microbial mat bacterial communities from the Broadkill River, Lewes, Delaware, United States - BB_3_MG | ecosystem: Environmental > Aquatic > Freshwater > River > Microbial mats | place: USA... | reverse complement strand
GGTAACATGAATCACAAGTGGTTTATTCAAGGATTGACACCGATTCGACAGTTCTGCGACTGCCTTCTTCCTTCCGGACAGATAATAATCATTCAATGGTAATGGCAAAACACAAAAGTCAGCATCTTCAATATTTTCAACCAATTGAAGCGACTTGAAATAATCTCCAAACTTATCAAGTAATGTTTGTTCGTCTCTATTTCGAAGATTTAGTACTGGCCTTAACAAATTAACTAATGATTTATCTGATGCCCCTTCTAAGAGATTTTTCCCTCCTATGTATATATTCATCCACTTCATTTTTCGCGTTTAACCCCAAAACAAAGGCAAAACTTTGGTTAATTCCAATAGTTCAACAACCTCTTTTGTTAAATTATGATAGAAATAACATGTACATCTCTACCTAAATACCCTTGCCATTCGTTTACGCATCGCACGCCATACACGCTTATCCAAGGGACCATAACTCAAAGCTCTAAAGAGCAACCCCAATCCCAATATAAACTTATAACCTTCCTGCTCCAGAATGTATTGTGTTACTTTGGCATACTTATAATCTTCATGGGTAATTTCAGGGAATTCATATCGGAAACAAGATAATAATTCATGGGTGGCCTGATACTGCTTACTCAGGTTTTTAGTAATAGAAATCCGGTCAATGGTCCGGTCCATTCGTACTAACACCTTGTGTAAACCATGCACCTTAGCAAACCGTCCAAATCGCAATACAAAGGACCAATCGACAGAAACATTTGGATAATGAGCACTGAAGTACATCCCATTATCCCGAAATGTGGATAACTTGAACATCATACAAGTATTCACAACTTTTATTTGATGACGGTAATTGTACCTGATAAACTCTTCAGCCGTTTGGGGATATTGTCTTCCATTCTCTAAAATACCTGGAAATAAACTCACTGGATCACCATTTCCCATCCAATGCTCAGCAATACCAGAAACTAAACCATAGTCATCATTATTGATGAGGAAGTCAACTTGTTGCTGTAATCGATCCGGATAATACCAATCATCTTGCTCTGCCATTGCCACAAATAATGTATCATTGGATATTAGATGCATCAGCCGATTTAGAGTACGCGCCAAACCAAGATTTTGGGAATTCTTAATAATAATGATTCGAGAATCATCAAATTTTGTTAAGATGGACTCCGATTGGTCATGCGTTCCATCAATACAAGCCAGTATCACAAAGTTGCTGAATGTCTGTTTTAACAAACTATCCACGGTACTTGCAAGTGTTCTTTCTCCGTTATATATAGGCAATAATATACTAACTTTTGGTTCACTCATAACTTATTATTTTCCGTCATTAAAACAACCTTTATCAAACATGACGGGGTTCTACTTCTGAAGTCTGGTTTCTTCAAAATCCTTGACATTAAACACATGTCTGGCATTTCCCACCACAACCTTTAGGGTATCCATCTCTTTAAATAAATCACTACTTATTGAATAGGCCGGTTTGTTAGTATCAAAACGGATAGCTCCCAGATCAGCGATGGAGTAAAATATATTGTCGGCCGAAACAGCATGCTTACAATTTGCTTTAATGTTATGCGCTTTTGCCGGAAATAACATTTGATATTCATTGGACAACCAATAATAGGAGAAACAACTAAGCTGCTCTATAGGTACAACTGAAGATCCATGACCGAATAAATAATGGGGCGCCTCAAATAAACTTTCCCCATGATCCGATGAAAAGAAAAGTGCCGAATTAGTCCCATATTGATCTAACAATTTGTGCAATTGATCCAATAAATCCAACTGATAAACAGTAGTATTCAGGTAACTATTTAAATAGGCCGCTTTATCGTTGACCGAAAAAGTATTAATATTTCCGGATTCTAAATTGGGCTGATAAATACTGTATTTTTCTGGGTAAGAGTAATTAAAATGATTCCCTTTCATATTAATGATAATAAACTTGCGGGGATTTGGTTGCTGTAATACCTGCTTTAGGTACTCAACAATAACATCATCATCTTTCCCTTGCTTCCACAAAGGAAAAAACTCGTCCGTATTTTCTAAATAAGTTGCCGTTTCAGGGCCTTTAAACAAATTAAGATTAGCCAGCCAATACGTTTTATAACCCGCTTCGTTAAACAAATTGATCAAACTAGGTTCAGTATACCGAAGATCATATTGATCGACAGTGGCCCGGGTTAAAATCATGGGAACACAATAAGCTGTGGAATTGGCTGTAGCATACATACGAGGAAAGGGAACTAAATTAGCCCCGGAAAAAGAAGGTAATTTGTCCTTCCTTTTATTAATTTCTGTCAAGTACAAATCAGCACGCTGAGTTTCGCCTATAATCAATACAACGGTAAGCGTATCGGTTTTGTCAATGCCATCCAGTTGAGCATTGAATTTATAACTTCCCACAGTTTCACGAAACTGCTCCGCCTTTTGCTGGTATAACTTGTTTTCATAAAGTCGATAATAAATATTAAAAGGGAAATGCTCAACCACTCGCGTTTTGAAAAAAGATTTTGAATCACGGCCAATATCATCAACAGTCACTGAGAATACATTTTCTGCTATCAAGACAAATACTACTATAAAAAAGAGAGAAAGGACTTTGAAGTACTTATTACCAAATTTGACTACAGAATATTTATTTTTAATGAACACAAAAGATACGCCCACATAGGCAAGAATAATAGCCACCATGCCCCATGCATACAAATGTATAAAATCGCTACTTTCCTCCCAGGTTGAATTCATAAGCGCCATGGTTGAGGAAGTACTCATTAATGATTTATATGAGTACAAAAACAGTACATCTGCAAAAAAAGCAGGAAATGCTAACACTAGAAAACTATACTTTAACCATTTCTTTGAGCCAATTTCAATCAACTCAAACAAGGTCATCAAGAGAATTAAGCGTAAAAGCAATAGGACACCAGCCTGATACCAAGCTGTCCATTCATCATAACAATAAAAACCTATGGTGGGAATGAGAAAAAAAACAATAATTAGCAACCTCGAAAAAAACCCTTGCATACATCAATCACTTTAATTCTTAACTATCTTCATATACTCCTTCTCATGATCCCTCGCCACATTGGGCATATGAAAGAGCGAATACATGCGATTTTGCAACCCTTTACCAATCGCTTTTAGTTCCGATTCGTCTTTTTTAATTAAGCCCTCCAGCTTTTCAACCAATGCCAGTTCATCATCCGGCTTAATAAGTATATCTTTCTGACCAATCACAAACCGCAAACCCGCTACATCAGAACCAATACAGGGCACTGCTGCAGCGCAGGCTTCCATGCAAGCGACTCCGGAAGCCTCTGATCGACCATATTGAGACGTTGGCTGAATATATAGATCAGCAATACTTATATACTTTTCCACATCTAATACCTTACCGGTAAGAGTGACAGATGCATTCAATCCCAGGGTTTCAACCAAGTCTTCTAACTCTTTACCATGATCTGAGGCCTTATCACCTACCACAAATAAATGCAGCTTTTTATTAGTCTTTAGTTGAGCGAGGGCTTTTATTAAATAATCAATGTTCTTCACGGGTACCAGATTGGCGACAGATAGAAGCACCAGAGAATCCGAAACACCTAATTCTCGCTTAACCAACACCTTATCAATAGCCCTCGATTTATGAATGACTTCATCCACATCCGGCCCCAACCCAACACATGAAGATTTCGCAGGCGAGATGGGATATAAATCGGCCATTTCCGGATTTAAAATGAACACAAACCGGGCCAGTTTATTGCGTAGGGTCCAATGCTTGTGCCACACCATACTCTTTTTTGTATAAACCCAAGGTATACCAGCAATTCTGGCACTTAATGGCTCAAACCAATCACTCTTCCAGTGGAAAGAATGAATAATATCAAACTTATTTTCCCTGAAAAAACGTGCATTTTCAAGAACCAATTTGAAGCCTTTAAAATAATTACCTCGATCCGGAGCCAACTTACGAATGAAAATAGGATAACCCAATTTTTCTACGACTTTGTAATAGCCACCCCGATCGTGATCGCAACAAATAAATGGCTCATAAACGGAATGATCTAACTTGCGTAACAAATCGACCATATGTTTTCCACTTCCTGCTGTATCGAAATTAGGGATGGTAAATAAAATTTTTACTTTTCGGGTTATATCTAAATTCATAATCACTAGATTAGAGTTAAAATCATACAATTTCCATTAGAAAAACACTTTTCTTAATTCATTATAAAGGATATACACACCTGACTATCTATTATCGCAAGTACGTTTACCTGTATAAAACTACCATTTATCCAGAAATCCAATCTTATAAGGCAAATGCAGAAAGGTTAATAGATCATAAAAATTATCTTTAACAGAACGTTTGATGTTTACCATCTTATAATACCTGTTAGTTCCCCCTCGGCCATCAAATGCGACCACTTGCCTGTCCCCTTCATCCCAAAAAACCAAATGGTGCATTCCTTCATTAAAGAATACGGAATGATTAGACTTTAATAGTACAGGTCCCTTATTAAACTTTAAAGTCGAAGTTGTCAACTCTTTAAGTATTATAGAGTAGACCGCAGTACCATAACCTTTACGACGGCATTGCACCGGAACAATAACCTGATTGTTCTGAACCCTGGGTTTCCCAGCGGGGCGAAGACGATTCCCTATTCCCAATGGCGACTTAGGATGTTCCTGCCATTTGCCATCTACCAGATCGTGACTATAAAACAGGTGACTCCGGTAATCACCATCTATGTTTATCAGATAGTGAATGCCATCAAACTCAAAATAGGTTGAATCAAGATAACAACCTTCAAGTAATGTAGCTACTTTTTTCCATTTCAAAGGAAAATCAACTGCTTCGTACAACATTACCTGATGGGCTTTAGCAGTTTCTGGCAACAGGTAAGTCTTAGTATCAAAGGTTATTATTTGGGGATATGAAAGATGAAACGCTTCATCAAGCACCTGCCCTTTGAATGTCCACTCCTTTAAATTATGGGATATGAATACGGCTAACTCTCCATGGTATTGGTCAAGTACTTCAACAAACAAATAATAAAGACCACCTCGTTTCACGATCCATGGATCCGCAATCTGATCAAAACCAGTTTTTTCTTTAATATATATTGCATCAATGGTACTTACAATACATTCTTCAATTGAACGATTAGCATTATCCATAACCGCTACACCAACAGTCCAAGATTGTTGCATTTTATGATTGTAGATCAATGGATAATTCCAATGCATCAACAATATGATGACAGCTAAAAGAGCCCCTCCGCCAAAAAAAACTAACAATTGAATAAAAAATTAAAATGTCCCAAACTTATTTATTCCATTTTTTAAATACAGGCTTAATAAACCCCACAACCTCTGCCATAAAATATTGATAACCTTTTATTTTTAGAACATGAGATAATCCGAAAAATACAGTTGTAAAGACGATTGTATTCACAATCGTATCCAGATAGATATTACTAATACTAATAAAAATAAGTATGGGAACAAAAGACACTAAAAACACCAATGAAATTCTTGATAGAATTTGGAAAATCACAAAAGCTTTAAGACCAACTTTTTTCTGTAAAAGATAAATGCGAATAAAGAATACAAGATATTTACAAAACACAAACACCACTGCATATTCTTTTAATCCCAAGTAATATCCAAAAGGTAAGGCAATAAATACACTAAAGCGATCGAGTACCGTTATTAGTGTTAATAGTCTTAATCTCCCCACTCCTTTTAACATTGAAGTAGTCATCACATTTAGAGGGAGAATAGGCAATAAAAAGAGTAATATCTGAAAAAACGGTATACTCTCAGTCCACTTACTGGAATATACAATTATAATAAGATTATCTGCATTCAGCAGCAACAGGCCAAAAATCAACATGACAAGAAAAAACAACATGCTCACAGTAACCTTAAATGTATTGTAAAATTGTTGTTTATCGTTCTGGATTTGCGAAAATATAGGAAACATAGGTCTTGTTACCGGCAATATCAGAGTATACTGGGGTAATTCCTGAAGACTTTTTGCTCGATTATAGAATCCTAACATCGATTCATTAAATATTTTTCCTATAAAAAGCGTATCTACCCGGTCGATCACATTATTAATAATGCCAATATTTAAAAATCCTACGCCAGTTTTCCATAGCTTATTCATGGACTTAAGCCTAAACTGAAGACCAGGCCTCCAATCACTCATAAAAATAATACATATTGTATTAATAAAGGAAGCCGAAAGACCATATAGGACTAAACTCCAAACTCCAGCTCCTCCAAATGCCAAAAACACAGCAATAGTTCCTGAAGAAGCAGAAGAAATTAACATAGCCTTAGCAAATACACTGAATCTAAGATGCTTATTAAGTAAGGAGCGATTAACCATGTCAAAAGCGCCAAAAATGAATCCTAGGCTAAGCACTCGAATAATATCTGTAACTAAAGGGTTGCCATAAAAATCACTAATAAAGGGGGCTGAGAACCACAAAACAGTGACCATCACTACACTCAACACAAAATTAATGTAAAAAACAGTATTTAACTGTATGTTATCCACATCATTTCGTTGCACAATTGCCTGTCCAAGTCCAAAACTATTCAGCACCTCGGCAAAAGCAGTAAAAAAAGAACAAATAGCAACGAGACCAAAATCGGATGGATCTAATAGCCGGGCTAAAAAAATGGAAATAACAAATGTTATTCCCCTTTTGAAAAACTTTTCGATCAAACTCCATTTTATGGCGTTTCTTCCTTTTTCCTTAAGCTCCATTAAATAAATGTCAATGTAAAAGTATCACTATCTATCTGATCTACACTATACCAATCCACCTGCACATCATCAACTACAACATTGACAGTATGAGTATCTAATTGACCTGTATAACTAAAAACTCTATGTCTTAAATCATTTCGTAATAAACGACTATAGCGCAGACCATCTGCATTAAATCGAATCGTCCCCATTTTATTATCTACAACCATATTATCTCTAATAACAGAGTAATCAAGCAATTCAGATACGGGCGACAAGTTAATGTCCTTTCGCAAATAATACGATTTTAATAACTTTAAAGCCTCAATTGTCTGAAGTGGAATTTCATATCCTTCACCAGCCTTTGACACTTCATTTTTTCCAAGATGCGTATACATTATACATGCTCCATTCCGCTTCATTAAATTATTTAACATTTTCGACGTCAGCAACTGACCAAATCCATCAATATCCGCACTGCGCCAAGACCCATAGCGTCTGAAAAAATACAGTTCATGTCCATCTAACATCTTCACCCTTTTATAGAGCTTTTCATTGAGATCCCAATTCACATCAATAGTATATGAGATATTAGAAAACAGCTTTGAATAAAACTTTCCAGTATTCTCAGCCAACCAAAGCTTGAACTTTGACATCCCCATACTCCTGCCTCTTTGCCCAACAACAGGAGTCAATTTACCGTCCCACATATACCTGATTCCCATTTTACAAGCTAAATCAAGAGAATATTTTTGATTTTTATAGCTATATCCGGCTGCATCTTTGGTATAAGGAATACTACCAAAACTACTATGATGGGCAAAATTCCCTACAAAAACACTATGATCAGTCCATACCAACGGGTGGATACCAAATGATTTTACCTTATCCACAGCCGCAAGCGCATCATTTCGGCTAAAGCACATATTACCGGCATGCCGAAAATCACCCCAGGAATGCAAGGTATCATAGGGATGCTTCAATAGTTGACTCCCAAATTTATCAAGACTAATTTGCTCAGGTAAATGTTGATTATGAGAAAATGTAAATATTGAATCCGCAAATGGCAGCTGCAACTCCTCCCATATGAGTGCATGTAGTTTTTCCCAACGATCAATTGTTGTATGATCCGGATCATTGGATAAAGCAAACCATGCTTTAAAAGGATATGGGTACTCAAGTTTCTTTATTTTCACAAATGTTTCTCTATTATTTTTAATCCAATACAAACTCCTTTTGTCACTTATCTTGATGATTACACTCTTTCGGATCCGTTTTAGTCAGCAGTAAGTTTTCTAAAGCCAATAAGTTCTTAAAAGGCTTCAATTTAGTAGCCAATATCCTGAATGAACATTTTCAATACTTTTCTGAAAATCCACATACCGCTTGGCAGATCAGTCTGAGCATTGCAATACTACTATTGATAAAATTCCTATTAGAAGTGGTTATCTGGCAGTTCATTTAGATAAGTTCAATTATCCGACATAAGTAATATGCATCACCAAATCCGATTAACACTCTCTTAATGTGTCACTTTTACGATTATGAATGATCAGCATTGCCAGTTACTCAGACTCTAAAAACTTACAGCTTCGCCTTCTCAGTCCCACAAGAGATAAGTAAGCGAAAAAAAACAGTGATATTTATTTCGTTGGTTAAAATTAACATTCAACTCCACAGTTGATATTGTATTGTGATAAATGGTTTTATTTTCTTGTCGAATAGTCCTATTTACTACACAAAGAATTTTTAAAAACCATGGTTACAAGTCATCATTCTATAATTTATGATCGAAGAAACACTGGATTATTGCAATTATGTTTTTATCCAATATTTTTGCTGTTTAAATTGTAAATATAGGAGGCCTACAGTAATCCAAATTTATACTACTTTTATCGTTCCAAAATGCAATTAATGAATATTGATTTTTTTGACATATTAAAGTTGAAAGGCTTTCCCGTAAAAAAAGCGCAAAAACAATTTAATGCCATTCAGAACGTTCCCAACCTACTGGAATGGCAATCTAATCGCAAATGGGAAATATTCAACCACCATCTAAATAAAAATAACTTTTATAAGCATTTTGTTAAAAACAAAATAAATACCTGGGAGCAAATTCCAATTATCACGAAAAACGAATTAAATCAAATCAATTACACAAACACGCTACTAAATACCCGAAGACAGCGTTTTATTCGCCAAACATCGGGCTCCACAGGACGTCCGCTCACCTATTCCATAAATTATTTTAGCCACACCTTAACATGGTTGCTCATCGCTGATCGCTATGCGACTTTGGGACTATCTATTAATGATAAACAAGCCCGATTTTACGGACTCCCTCAAAATCAACCTTCGAGGTTCATTGAAAAAACAAAAGACTTGCTCGCCAACCGCTATCACATGCCTATTCTGGATCTCTCAGATGCATCCCTTGAAAAATGGGTAGAGCTAATAAGGAAAAAGCAGTTTTTTTACCTATACGGATATAGCTACCCGCTCATTACTTTTGCAAAGTACCTGAATAAGAAGGGAATCATTTTAAAAGACTACTGTCCCCACCTGAAAGCCTGTATCGTTACATCCGAAATGTGTTCACCCGACGAGGAATCATTATTAGAATCCGCATTTGGTATTCCGTCCGCAAATGAATATGGAGCCTCTGAAACAGGCATCATTGGCTTTGGAAAATCAAACAACTGGCTCATTTCTGACGAACAAGTATATGTTGAAATAGTAGATGACAATGACACCATTATTCCCGATGGAGAAATCGGTCGCATTATTTGCACCCATCTTTTTAACGAAGAAACTCCTTTTATACGATACCAAATAGGAGACATCGGAAAAATAGAAACCCGAAACAACAGGCGTTACTTAACGGCACTAATTGGGCGTAAAGAAGAGATGATTTACTTACCATCGGGCAAAAAAGCACCTGGGGACACGGTCTTCTACTATATTATTCAGGATTTCATCCGCAAATACCCTTCTATTATTCATGAATATAGAGTTATTCAGCACACTATATCAAATTTTGAATACCAACTAACTACAAAAAACCCCATTAACAAAGCTCAGGAACGACTATTAGTTCACTTAACAACATCCTATCTGGAAAAAGACTTATCCATCTTCATATCAGAAGTCTCAACAATAGAGCGAACACCCTTGGGCAAGTTCAGAAGATTTATTTCGATGTTACAGGAATAAATCAGTGCTTCGTTTACCTCGAATTGAAAACACAAAGACTTAAGACAATAAAAATCATTAACATTCGATAAGAATTTAATTCAACCAATGATAAATGACTATTTACTTAACCTCTAGGAGGTATCCCTTTTTTTTGGAAGAATATTGTCTGCAATAGTAAATTACATACCGCAAATTACCTCAGGCCGATTAAGCATTATTGAATAGTCCGTTACAAATTGGACATTGTCACCTTAAGACACAAAAAACTACTTACCAACAATTGTAATTCAGACTCATTAATATTATAGCTCAATTCACTCACAATAGTGCTCTTTTCGTTCCAAAACTGGACCGCTTTTGCAGCGGGTTTAATTACTTTTAGTCCTTTGCTGCCTATTGAAATCATTGATAACTTACTTTACAGCTTTCCTATTTAAGTTATCAACAATTCCAACAGGCCATGGTCATCATTCGATGATAAGTTTTTTTTAAAATTCATTTTATGCTGCTTTCTTAAAACCATAATATTCAGATGGCGTTTTCATGTTCAAGGCTGAATGTGTGGCATAGTTATTATATTCATCAATCCAACCCTGAATCTGATCGTATACTACCTGAGGGTTATCCAAGCAGTTCTCATAAACGTAATCACGCTTAAATGTGCCATTAAATGCTTCACACATACCATTGGACTGGGGTGAGTACGTGGGTGTGTTACAGTTTATAATATTCCATTTCTCCAGTTGTTTGATTAGCTTTTTTTCGATGTATTCCGGGCCATTATCATGAAGGAATTCAAGTTGATTGGTTTCTACCACAAAGTTTTCACCCAAGCGCTTGAATAGGGCATCCTGCAACATCAACTCGATATCACAGGCTTGAATGTGCTTTCCTGCGTACCATGAAACGATGGATCTATCGCAGCAGTCAATAACTACAGCCACCCTTAACTTTTCGCCATTCCAGCATTTTATAGAGGTTATGTCGCTCGCCCATCTGGTATTGGGTTTTGATACCTGAATAACACCTGTATGGGGGCGCGTAACACCTCGTTTTCGATTTTGTTTAATCAGTAAGCCTGCTTCTTTCATATACCTATTAAGCATGTACTTAGTGATTTCCAAACCATAGTCCCGCTTTAATATTGCACGCACCCTTGGAACGCCATAGGTGGCTTTTTTGCCGGTTATTTTTTTAATATATCCTTGCGTCTGTTCGTCAATGCTTTTACGTTTCGGACTCGTCCGCTTTGGGTATGGTACTGGCTTATAATAAATGCTTGATTTGGCAATCCCTAATGCTTTTATTGTACGATTAATGCTCACTTTGAACTCCCTGGATAACGCTTCAACTTCTTGTTTCGTTGTTGATCCATCTCTAACTTTTTTTTTAAGATCTTGATGTCTAACGTGGATTCGCCTAAGGCTTTCTTAAGTTCGTCATTCTCTCTTCTCAACATCTCCAATTCAGTCTTTGAATGAAGATCTCCATCATTTTTTATTCCCATTACCGCACCTGTTTTTGCATCTGTTCGCCATTTGTATAGTTGGCTTGCTATTAAACCATATCTTCTGCAGAACTCTGGGCAAGATAGGCCGGATGTCTCCCAGCTGTCAACTATGCAGGCCTTTTGTTCAGAACTAAGCATCTTTCTGCCATTCGATGACAATCTAGCATTTTTAATGATTTCTTCTACCATTTTGTTTCACTTTTCATGTGCTACAAAGTGGTCCAGGTTTTAAAGCGGTTAAAAACAG
>Ga0193952_1000907_pt1 | contig 11731 bp, 12 predicted proteins | sample BB_3_MG_FD_140368 | JGI IMG/M metagenome (GOLD analysis project Ga0193952, IMG submission 140368) | Microbial mat bacterial communities from the Broadkill River, Lewes, Delaware, United States - BB_3_MG | ecosystem: Environmental > Aquatic > Freshwater > River > Microbial mats | place: USA... | reverse complement strand
CCTATGAAGTCCTCCCTCACTACACCTCGCATTCTTATCTGCAACCACCATATTAATCTGATAAGTATCCTTCCCAAAAATAGAAGAAATATAAGAAACAGGAATCGAAGGAATATCATCTCCTAAAATAATTCCTCTAATAATAGAAGCCACAATCTCATTTGACACATCCTCCTCAATACTTTGAAAATTAATTCCTGAAGACAAATCCACATAAACAATATCACCAATATCCATAACTAGCAATGAATTTAAAAGAATATAAATGTTACTATTATTAAATAAAGAAATTTAAGAAATAAAATTAGGTCTTAAATTAACCCATTCAACAGCTAAAGTATCAAAATCACTATAATCTATAACATTACTTACATTCCAAGAACTCAAATCTTGATTAAATTTCTTAGCACCTGAAAACATATTACTCATATTTATAACATTACTAGTATTCCAAGATCCAATATTTTGATTAAAAAGTTTAGTTGTTGAAAACATATAATTCATATCATTAACATTACTCACATCCCATCCACTAATATCCTGATTAAAAGAATTAGAAAAAATAAACATTCCTACCATTGATTTCACATTTCTCACATTCCAACCAGTAATATTTCCATTAAAAAATGAAGTAAAAGCAAACATATTATCCATATTTTCCACATTACTAACATTCCAAGAACTTAAATCTTGATTAAACATTCCTGCTGCAGTAAACATTCCAACCATTGATTTAACACTTCTTACATCCCAATTATTTAATTCCTGATTAAAATATATTGTTTGAACAAACATCCCATCCATTTTTTCAACATTACTTACATCCCAATTATTAATATTTCCATTAAATTTAATATTTCCTAAAAACATCGAATTTAAATCTGTTGTTCCAGACAAATCAGGAGTATCAATAGCTGAACTTTCTAAATTTTCACATCCAGCAAAATAAGCTCCATTATTACCAAAATTCACATTTCCCCATTTTTTAACCTCAATAATTTTTTTCATATCACCCAAATGATTAAATCTAAACCCTTTAAATGTTCCAATAATCTCTACATCATATTCCCCAGACTCATTATAATTATGAGTTACATTAATATCATCCCAACTTGTAATAATAGAACTATTCCCATCCCCCCATAAAACTGTAAAATTATAAACTCCATCCTTTTCAAGAGGTAATTTAATTTGACTTTTATTACTAGACATATCACTTATTTTCCTCGTATCCCACCTTGTAAGAAAAGAATTAGTATACCCAGAAAACTTAGCTGACTCTATTTTTTTTTTATGTAATAACACTCTCTTTGACACAATTTTTTTCTCAGTAACCAAAATCACATTAGGAGTTAAATCTTCCATATTCTTAATACAATCCGCAACGTTAATATCATTCATTCCTAAATTTAAATTTTCTAAACTACAAACATTATTTCCAATCTTTAACGAAATAACATCCAATTCATCTACAATATTATTAATAATATATAATGAACCACCAATTAAATCATTAATTTCTAAACTTCCAATAACAGCATCATTTGTCTTCAATTCAACATCACTAAAAACATTACTTTGAAATGTTTGATACCAATGTTGAAAACCAATTGCTGAAACTACAACAACCACTAATAAAAGAGCCATTGCCACAACAGGAGAAATTCCTTTTTTAAAATTATAAATAAACATCTTAAATTGAATATTAATTCTACAATTTATAAATATTTATATTAATTTAAAAAATAAATAAATAAAACTAAAAAATGAACATTAACTTTTAAATAAAAACCAATCTTCAAAATACTATGAAATCAATAAACTACAAAACATTCAAAACAGAATTCAATAAAGTTCTAAAAGAATTAAACACATACTATAATAAATATACTGAAATTCAAACAGAATTTAACCTAGAAAATAAATTAAAACAATTTCCAATAATAAATTATAAGCAAATAACTAACTTAAATGAAGAGTTAAGAAAAATCCTCGCAACCCCAATTTCAGAATCAATTCAAACAAAACACCAACTAGAACAATACACATTATCTTCCGCAAAAGATCTCTCTGAAACCAAAAATATACTATTCAGTATAATTTCCAAAATATGTCTAATAAATCATCAAAATATAAATGGAGATGAAAAAAGCAAAATCTACAGACTAGCAAAAATATTTACTGAAAAATATACTGTAAAAACAATATACTCTCTTCTCGAAAAAGAATTTGAAAGATTATACAAGCTAAATGGAAAAATATTAAATTAAATAACAACCATAAATATAAATAATATAACTCAAACCTTATAACCACACTCCAACTATTTTATATATGTTATTCAAAGAAATAAAATTAATCGAACCAATACAAAAAGCACTAAATCAAAACAACTACACAAAAGCAACCCCAATCCAAGCAAAATCAATCCCTCAAATATTAAAAGGGAAAGATTTAATCGGAATTGCTCAAACTGGAACAGGAAAAACTGCAGCATTCACACTCCCAATTTTACAACTAATGTATAACCAAACTAAAAAAACCACTTTCATAAACCCAAAAACTCTAATCTTAACACCTACAAGAGAACTTGCTAGCCAAATTGGAGAAAATATTGGAAACTATGGAAAATTTACTAACTTCAAACACACAGTAATCTTCGGAGGAGTAAAACAAGATCCACAAGTAAGAGCCCTAAAAAAAGGAGTTGAAATAATAATTGCAACACCTGGAAGATTATTAGACCTAATAAACCAAAAACTCATAGACTTAACCCAAATTGAATACTTTATTCTAGACGAAGCCGACAGAATGCTCGACCTAGGATTTATTCACGACATAAAAAAAATAATCAAACATTTCCCTAAAAAAAGACAATCACTATTTTTCTCAGCTACAATGCCAAAAACAATAATAGAACTAACAAATAATTATCTAAATAATCCAATAAAAATAGAAATTGCTCCAGAATCCACAACAATTGAAAAAATAAACCAAAACTTATTCTTCATCGATACAAAAAACAAAAATAACTTACTAATCGAACTCCTAAAACAAAAAGAAGTAAGAAACTCAATCGTATTCACAAGAACCAAACGAAAAGCAAACCAAATAGCTAAAATGCTAACTGAAAATAATATTCGAGCCGAAGCAATCCACGGAAACAAATCCCAAAACGCTAGAACAAGAACAATGAATAATTTTAAAACAGGAAAAATCAAAGTTCTCCTAGCAACAGAAATCGTAGCCCGAGGAATCGACATTGACAACATCACTCATGTAATAAACTACGAACTTCCAAACGAACCAGAAAGTTACGTGCATAGAATCGGAAGAACCGCAAGAGCAGGAAATTCAGGAATTGCTTACTCATTCTGCTCAGCTGACGAAAGAAATTACCTAAACGAAATTGAAAAAGTAATAAAAATGAAAATTCCTGTAAAAAATCATAAATTACACAGTAATGCAGCTCAAAACGCAAAAGGAGCAGACGCTAAACCTAAAAAAAAGATAAACAAAAATAAATCATCCAAAGTACCAACTTCAACCAAAAAACCTTTCAAAACGCCTAAAAACTGGTCAAAAAATAATAAAAAATCAAAATCATCCCAAAAATAAAAAAATACAAATATTACTAATTTAAAAAGTAAAATTTATAAAAAACAAAAATTAAAATTTATTATGAAAGGAATTAAAAAATTTGATTTAGAAAACACAAACAAATCCGAATTCTGGTTTGAACTAGGTGAACTATATTCTGGAGAAAGATATGCTTTAAACTATAATTCAGTTTTTAAAGGAGTTGAAGAATCCATTGATTATTTTAAATCCAATAAATTAATGAGCAGTTACTTAAAAATTATTGAAGTTTTCACAACTTTAATCAAATTAAAATTAATTAATTTAAACGAAATTGAAAAAAAAGGAATTTTAGAATTTGGAGTTGGAACTGGTTATACAGGACATTTTTATAAAATGTTTTCAAAAAAATACCTTGGTTTAGAACTACACGAAAATTCAACAAATTTTAATTATTTTCCTAAAGAAAATCTTTTTATTGGAGATGGTTTAAATTATATAAATAATTCCACTGAAAAATTTAAATTTATTATAAGCTTTTTATTTGGTGGAGCTTCATTAATGCCTGAATTATATGAACAATTTTTCCAAAACATAGAAAAAGTAATGAATAAAGATAGTTTAATAATATTAGAAAGTGACGGAGGAACCATTGAACATTTATTAAAAAAAACTTTTAAAACAAATAATTTCCAAAATAAATTTCAACTTATTAAAATGTTATATACTTCTCACACAAATCCAGTATTATTAATAGGCCTTAAATAATTATTTTTGCTAAATATTTCCAAGCAAAAATCATAACTAAATATAATTAATTTCGCTAACAACATTTAATCAACAAATAATTGTTACCACTAACTTTAACAAAATAAAACCAACTCCTTTTTAAATAGATAATAACTTTTATATATAAGATAAAACAATTAACAATCAAAGTTGTTAAAAATAAATCACACATTAAAAAAATACTAAATTAATAAAAATGACAAAATACACAGTAAAAGGACATCAAATTGAAGGAAAAGTCACGAAATCAGCATATGATCGAAAAGCAGTAATGTTTGCAAATAACATTATTGACGAATTAAAAAAATTAGAAATTCCACGAGATCAAATTGAAATAAAAACAAACACCATCGGAAACAAAAATTTCCCCGCAACTATCGAATTTTGGGCAGGAGGTCACTATTTAAGATTCTCATACTCAATGACAAAACGATTTATTGATAATTTATATATTATAATGAAACTGGTAGAACTCGAAGTCCAAGAAGTCCTAAATGGAGAAAAAGACTTACATAACTTCTATCATACATTCACTGAAGACGGAAACAGAAAAGAAATCGCAAAAGAAATAAAACAAGCAAAATTAGACTTAGGTTTAAACGAAGATGAACAAGATTTAGAAACAATCGAAAAAACATATAAAAAATTAGCTAGAAGTTCCCACCCTGACCTAGGAGGATCCCTAGAAGAATTCCAGAAAGTAAATAAAGCTCATAAACTAATTAAAAAACATATGGGATTATAATTAATAAATATTTTTCTATCAAAAATATGTTATATCAAATTCACATAATTTATATATTCAATTTTTAATATACAAAATATATCAAAAATAAAAAAAGTCTTCTCAAATTCGTTCTAATATCAAATCATATCTTAAACTCAACAATATAAGCAATAGAACCTAAATTAAAAAATTAATCCCACAAGAAAAAAGTGTTCATAAAATAACACTACTAAAATAAACTTTTTTAAACAAATTAATAAATTTAAAATTAATTATCAAAATAAAAACAAATGAATATACAATCACATCTTTCATAAACAAAAATAAAAGTAATCAAAATAAATAATAGAACCAAACTATAAAATAACTAATAATATGTAAGAAATACTCGTCAAAAACAATCATTGCTTAAAAGTTCGTATAATGTATATTATACGCCCTCAAAATAACCATCTTAAAACCCTAAATTGAGACATTTATAGTATAAAAGTATTAAAACAATAAAAAGTCTTCTCTAAATATACAAATAATAAAAAATTTAATAAACAAAAATATAAACAAAAGAACAAAAAATTAAATTAAAAATTAATATTCAAAATATAATAATTAAATAAATTTCAAACAAAAATCAATTTTAGGTGTGAATTACAATTAACAATTAAAAAAATAATTATTTTTAAAATCATTTTTAAGTGTGAATTAATCTACACTATTGTAGTAAAAAAACTAAAATTGATAAAAACTTATTAGCAAAAAATATAAATATATCCTACATAATATTTTTATTATTGCTAAAAATATTCAATCAAAAATGAATATACATTAAAACATTAAATATCTATAAATGATAATAACTTTTAATCACCCAATATATTTAAAATTGAAAATTAAAGGTATAAATCTTCAAAAACAAAAAAAAGTCTGCTCAAAACCGCTTAAAAATTAAAATCTACTCCTAATGCCAAAATTCAGGCATTAAAAAGGAAATTAAAAAATATAAAAGAAAAACAGAAACAAAATTTTTAAAAACTTAAATTAATTATTATATTTCTTCAAAAAATAAAAAATGAATATATAAAATCCGAAAACATAAACATATTCGACATAAAAAATTAGCACTTAAAAAGTAACAATAAGAATAATTCAGAATAACACTTTTAAAAGAAAAGGAGTCAAAACAAAATCAACAGTTTTATTCATAATTCCCAACAAATAAATTTCAAAAATTATAAACATAATAAAACATTTTACACAATTGAAAATATGAAAGCTGTGAAATATCGTTCATACAAAAGGAATAAAAAAGCAAAAATAAGTGTGATAATCAATACGCAACTCCAATATTGCCATCAAAAACAACAATATTTAATCAAAAAATAACTTTAAAATTGCTAATAAATTATTATCAAAACTAACAATATAATAATTAGAAAATTATATTCATTTAACGATTTTTTTTACTTGAATTCTACCAAAATCAGTATAAATCATAAAATTATAAACATTTCCTTTAATAAGGTTACAACTAGAAACATTAATTTTTTTAACTCCCTTAGATAAAATTTGTTCATACATTAATGCTTTTTTAAAACTACGTAAAATACTAATTTCATCATCTTTTAAAGCCTTAGAATAAACTCCAATCTCATCAATATATCCTTTAAAATATCTTCCTGCATCATCTCTTCCAACTTTAAATTGTCCATTAATTCTAGCTCCCACATTTCCTCCTGAATGATTTTTACTAGAAACTCCCCCTCTATTTAAATATATTTGAGATAAATGTTTATCAAAATCATAATTTGAAAGCACAAAATTCCAATCATTATTAATAACTAAATTCGAACTAGATACAGCAATTCCATGAGTAAAATTTTTTACTAAAATTCTCGTTTTCTTAGCATCTGTAATCTTTAATCCAGGAGCATCATCCTGCTTCCATAATAAAGAAACACTATCTCCTGAAGGATTACTAAAATTTTGTTCATCCATATCACCCTTAAACCAAACCACATAAACATAATCCTCAGAAAAATAAACATCCTCTAAACCAACAATATCTATCCAATTATTCCCATCAAATTCACAAATATCATCAAAACAATTAACTCCATTTTTCAACTCTCCATCATAATTATAACCACTAAAATCAAAAGTATGAGTCAAATTCCTCGCATTATCATCAAAAGTCATTAAAAGTTTTGTATCCCCCATAAAATTAGTATTTTTTCCAGTCCCAAAATTACACATCTCAGCACCATTATTATCACTAATTTGAAAAAAATTAATAACAGAATTAACATTTGAATACAAATATAATTCATCATCGATAACACTCTCAACACGTAAAATTTCCCCATTAGTTTCATCTTCAACATCAATAAAAACATCTGAAGAATAATTCGAAAACCAACTCTGAAAACTAACAACACTCAAAACTGATACAACCAAAAGTAATCCAACTGAAACAACTGAACCTAAAGCTTTTTTATCCATTTTAATATATAAAAAATTCAACTCCAAACAATATAAATTATAACTCTCCCTTAATTAGAGTAACAAAAAACAAATAAAATAAAAATTAAGAATTACTCTTAACACATAAAACTTGATTTAAAGTAGTTTGTCCAAAAAATCCAGGAGCATTAACATCAAATCCATAAACAAATGCTAAATCCGTACCTCTATCATTTGCAGACCAAAAAGTCCCAGTTACATTTATCATACTAAAATTATTTCTTTGAATATAAATTTCAGACAATTGAGTTAAATTTGGTAAATAACCACCTAATTCTTTACACTTATTTCTTGCAGCATAAACACTAAAATCAATTAAATTATCCCTAACTAAAACTGGACCTATTCCCACTACTTCACATTGAGGAGAATCACAATTACTCCCATCATTCTTCCAACTAAACCTAGGTAAATTAACATTATAAACACAAATATCAGAAATAACTCCAGTAGCTTCAATCCAATCCTCACTACAAATAGGTTCATTATTTCCACTACTGATTTTATCCACAAAAAACTGACTCTCAAGAATTACATCATCAGTAACTAAAATAACCTCAGGAGTTGAAGTATTTAAAACCTCCATACAATCCTTAACATTAACTTTATTCATCCCTAACTTCAAATTTTCAGAAATAACACACTTCTTTCCCCCAATTGTCAATTCATTAACTTCAACTTCCTCTCCACCATTATTTAAAATATATAAAGAGTCTCCAATTAACTTATCAACCTTAATCTTCCCATCAACATTAGAAACAGTTTTAACCACAACATCAGAAAAAATTTCAGACTCATAATTACTAAACCAACTTTGAAAAGTTACGACCGAAACAACTGAAACAACTAATAAAAGTGCCATTGCCACAACAGGAGAAATCCCCTTCTTTGAAAAAAAACAATTTCCTAAACAAAACTTAGAAACCAACTTTTTTTTTTTATTCATAAACTAAACTTCATAAAAACACTATATAAATATTTGTTAAAACTTAATCACCAAACAAATCCTCCTAAATTCAACTAAAATAAAAACTAATTTATTTAATAAAAACTTTCAAAAAATCAGTCACAATATCCTTTTGATCAAACGCAAAATCTAAGAAAAATAACTCCTCATCAATATTAAACCACTTAAACTCAACATATTTTCTCTCATCAATTTTAATATTTCCCTTAATATTCCCAAAAAAATACTCTGATTTAATTACAGCATTTTTAGTCTTAAACTCAGACTTCTTCAAAAATGTAACATTTGAAACATCACAATTCATTTCATCCTTAATAATTTTATTAACTGCATTCTTCGCAACATCCCCTTTTTTTAAACTTTGCCCAGGAAAAGACCATTTACCATGAATGTGCCCCTCAAAAACTCTCCTAACCAAACAAATTTGCGTCTTATTATCTCTAACTGGAATAAAATTAACAGTCTTAATTATCTTCATAACAAAATAAATTCAATTTATTATTTAAACATACCGAAAAAAATAAAACAAAAATAAAATTACAATAATTTAATAATCTCCAAAGCAAACTCCTCAGACGCATTTGGACCATTAGCAGTCACAACATTTTTATCAGAAATACAATCCTTACATTCATAAATAGCTCCCACATCATTACTCAAACTACCAAAATTTTTATCCCAATCATTCCCAGTACACTTTACTCCATTCAAAATTCCCCAATTTAATAATAACCTTGGAGCTGCGCAAATCGCCGAAACAATTTTCCCCGAATCAAAATAAAATTTAGCCAAATCCTTAACTAATAAATTATCCATAAAATCTAAAGAACCAACTCCCCCAATGAAACAAATACCATCAAACCCCTTCAACATTTCTAAATTATCCAAATCATCACTAAAAACAAAATCATTTTTAACCTTAAACCCAAACCTCCCAACAGACTCAAAACTACTTGAAACAGTCTTAATTTCAATCCCATTTTGTTCAAAAAATGCTCTAGGAACAATATACTCAATTTCTCTAAACATCTTTTCAGCTAAAACTACTAATACTTTCTTCATAAAACATTTTAAAATCAAAAATATATAAACTTAACTAAGAATTATAAAATTAAAATAAAAGTGTGATAAACCAACCACAATAAAACTAAAAATAAATATAATCAACTTTGCTAATAATATTCAATCAAAATAAGTTCATCTAAAATGCTAACAAATAACTATCAAAAACGAATATTATTTAATATATTAAATTTGTTGATAATATTCCAACGTTTGATAAATAAATATTTAAACTTATCTAAAATAAAAGAAATTAATCTAAATCAATACACTGACACAAAGAAAATCCTTCCTCAACCGCTTGTTCAGAATTAGAAAAATACTGTCTATTATCCTCATTAATCTTCTTCGCAAATCCACAATCAAAATAATGAACTTTTTTAGAAATCAAATTACCAACAAACATCTTATCATTATCAGGCAAATTTCCAACTCTTCCAATACTATTTTTAACCATAATAACCAATCCCTTATTTGCCTTCTCCAAAGCATCAATCTTCTCCAAAAGATATAAATTATCTTCTTTAACTTTCAAAAATCCCTCCTTAACCAAATTAAATTCCTTCTCAATATCTTTAATCATAACAATAGCAAACTAACTAAATTTATAAATGTTTCTTTTTGTTACTCCTAATGTATGACAAATGATTAATATTTATTTTAAATTTTTAGAAAAATAACAACCTTTAACTAAAGCAGACTTAAAACTTAATACCTCCCCAAAATCAACAAAATAATTATTAATTTTCTCACTCAAATTTCCAACACTAATTAAATTACTCTGTTCAAAAGGTAAAACTAAACATCGCTCTCCAAAATAATCAATAAAATCCAAATTAACACAATAATTTCCAACTAAATCCTTAATCATACAATTTTTAATATTATACTTTAAATCAGAATTCCCCAAAACATCAACATAATTCTCAAGAATTTCACTTCTCTCAAAAAAATAAAATTTTCCAACACACCAACTTAAAATAGAATTACTAACTAAAATATTATCCAATCCTGAAAAAACAAACTTACCTTTTAATTTTCTAATATTTAAATTAATAACCTTTTCCATATAATAAACTAACAAATAACTCATTAAAATATTTATGTTAAAATATGTTACTACTAATATAAAAGAATTTAGAAATATTTATAAAAGATATAATATTGATTTTTTTATGATAAAAACAGATAATAGCCCTGCAATTTCTTTTGAAATTCAAAAAGCATATGAAATGCCAGATAATATTTCTCCAACAGACATTCAAAAATATTCAAAACTTGAAAAAGCAACAAGTGAAAATATTAAAAGCCAACTATTAGGATTTCAAGAAGAATATAAAGCTTTAACTGCAAAAATAATGGGAGATAATCAAGAATCAAGAGGTTTAGTTGGAATTATGTCCGGAATTATTAAAGCTCCAAAAATAGGTCAAAAAATTAAAGCAACAACAAATTTACTTGATTTAATTCCTATAGTAGGAGGAGTTAAAAAATCATTATTTGGAACATATGTCGGTGCAAATATAGGGGCAGCACTAACACTACAATATGAAGCTATTTATGCTTTAAACGAACAAATCAAAGAATTTATTGACAATCCAAAATCAGGAATCCATCAAAGTAGTCAAAAAATCACACAAATATTAAGAAAAAGTGAAGAAGATTACTTTACACAAAGCAAAATACTTACAGATTTAACCCAAGAATTTGAAGATTTAAAACTAAACCTTGTCGGAAGAATGGAAAAATTAGTAACAAAATACGAAGTAACTAAGTTTAATAATTTAGACATAACACAATTAGACTTAGAAGATAGCACAATTTATATGGCTTGTAATGCTGATATAGACAAATTAGCTGAATCAGACATCCAAATTTCAAAACATCAAAGAGAATTAAGAGGACTAGCAAACTTAATCGCAGGAAAAAAAGTTGACTTAGTAACTGCTACATCTATTTTAATGTCTGGAAGAAAAATGAGTGATAATTTAACTCAATTACTAGAACAAGCAGAATCAGGAGTTGAAAGCATTAGAAATGTAGCAGAATTTCAACAACTAATGACTCAAGCCGCTACAGAAGTTGGTACT
>Ga0193952_1000906_pt1 | contig 11742 bp, 12 predicted proteins | sample BB_3_MG_FD_140368 | JGI IMG/M metagenome (GOLD analysis project Ga0193952, IMG submission 140368) | Microbial mat bacterial communities from the Broadkill River, Lewes, Delaware, United States - BB_3_MG | ecosystem: Environmental > Aquatic > Freshwater > River > Microbial mats | place: USA... | reverse complement strand
TCTGGTGACATTGAACTTAAAGGCTCTACTAAAAACCTAATCACTGTTGTAGCAGGTTCAGGAGACTTTGATGGTGAACATTTAAAAAGCATCAATGTAGATGCTAAAATATCTGGTTCTGGAGATATAAATGTGGTTTGTAACGGAGAACTTAAAGTAAAAATAGCAGGTTCTGGAGATGTAAAATACTCAGGACAACCAACAAAAAAAGACACTAAAATCTCCGGTTCTGGCAGTGTTAGTAACTAAGATTTTATTCTAAAAAAAAGCCACTTAAAATTAAGTGGCTTTTTTTTAAGACATTAAAACATTTTTAAAATATATAAAGTCTTAAGATTTTTTTTATCAGTACACTGTTAATAACTCAAATAAACTAAGCTTAATTTAAACTCTAAATTGAGCTTCTTTTTTTAAATTTGTATTCTAGATTTTTAAAATTAGTTAGCAAAAGCAAATTCAGTATAAACCTTGGAACACTTTGTAGTATCAGCGCGTAAATACAGACCACAAACCTTTAAGGATGTTGTGGGCCAGCAGGCTATTACAAATACGTTACTTAATGCTATTGAAAACAATCATTTAGCTCAAGCCTTATTATTTACAGGTCCTCGTGGAGTTGGTAAAACAACTTGCGCTCGTATATTGGCTAAAATGATTAATAGTGATGAAAACACAAGTGAAAACGAAGACTTTGCTTTCAATATTTTTGAATTAGATGCAGCGTCAAATAACGGTGTAGACCAAATAAGAGAACTTACAGATCAAGTACGTATTCCACCACAAGTTGGTAAATACAAAGTATATATCATTGATGAGGTTCACATGTTGTCTCAAGCCGCTTTTAATGCCTTTCTAAAAACATTAGAAGAGCCACCCAAACATTGTATCTTTATTTTAGCAACTACTGAAAAGCATAAAATCATTCCAACAATACTATCACGTTGTCAGATTTTTGATTTTAAACGTATAACGGTTTCTGATGCTAAAGACTATTTAAAATATATTGCCAAAGAACAAGGCATTACAGCAGAAGATGACGCACTTCATATTATTGCTCAAAAAGCAGATGGAGCCATGCGTGATGCACTGTCTATTTTTGATCGCGTAGTTAGTTTTTCTGGAAAGAATCTAACAAGACAAGCCGTTACTGAGAATTTAAACGTTCTTGATTACGAAACCTATTTTACAAGTACAGATTTAATATTAGAAAATAAGATTCCAGATTTATTAGTTCAATTTAATACCATACTATCTAAAGGATTTGACGGGCACCATTATATTGCTGGTTTAGCTTCACACTTTAGAGACCTTATGGTTTGTAAAAATCCTGCAACCATTCCTTTATTAGAAGTTGGTGAAGACACTAGTCTAAAATACCAAGAACAATCACAGAAAACATCACATAGTTTTCTTATGGAAGGGATTCGGTTAGCTAATGACTGTGACCTCAAATACAAAACCAGTAAAAATCAACGCTTACTAGTTGAGTTAACACTTATGCAACTTGCCTCTATCACTTTTGATGGAGAAAAAAAAAATCTTAGGCACTTCATAATTCCGCCTTCGTATTTTAAAGCCAAAGGCATCACTCCTATTCCTGTTACAAAACCTAAAGCAGAAGTTAAAACTCCTGAGCGTAAAACAACCATAGGCTCACAAGCAAAACCTAAGGAAACTGTAAACGAGCCCGTTATTAAGATCCCAAAAATTTCTATTAACAAACCAAAATCATCAACCTCTGGTTTATCCTTAAAGAGTATAAGAGAAAAGAAAGAACATCAATTACGTCAAATGGATGTCGTAATTGATGAAGATGCATTACCAAAAGAACCGGTTACACAAGAAGCCTTAGACGAAGCTTGGAAAATATACACCGAAAAAATGAATAAGAAAGGTGAAAAAATTATGGCTTCTATTTTACAAATGGATCAGCCAAAATTAAAGGGCACCACCATTTATTTAACCTATTCTAATAATACCAATAAGATTGAATTGCAACGTGCCGAGTTTCCGCTAATGGCATTTTTAAAGAAAAGGTTGCTTAATTATGATCTTAAGCTAGACATAACTGTTAACGAGGAAATAGCAAAAAAATACGCATTTACACCTTTAGAAAAATACAAGAAATTGAAAGAAAAAAACCCTAATATTGAAGTTTTACGACAAACTTTTGGGTTAGATATCTAGCAGAACTCCATTAATCTCATCAGTAATGATTGAAATAGTTGTATGTTTAAAATTAATTGTCATTTTTTTAAAATTGAATGAATGAAAAAAAAATTACCTTTAATCATTATTATTGCGAGTGCCATTCTAATCATTGCTCACTTTATATTCGTAGAAAAATTTGATCATGGCTTTTGGTTATCAACACTTTCTAGTGTATTAATTATTATATCTATGGTTTTAACAATTAGAGAAAGGAAAAAATAATTCACCTAAAGATGAAACATTTACTAGGAATTTTAATAATCGTTGCCTCAATTACCTTCATGAACTGCGAAGGCCGAAGAACACAAAGTCAAGCTTTATCTAAAAGTATTGAAAAATTCAAAAAAACGGTCAATTTTGAAACCAATGTTTACATTCCTAAAACTTATATAGAACAAGAAACAGATACATTGCTTAGCAATGGTTATCATGTAAAAATAAAGACCTATACAGACACGTCTAATGCTGTACATTTTTCAAAAATAAAAGATACTATTAATTACCAAACATATTATAGAAATTTCAAATTTGATATTAGTGTTTCAAAAGACAACAAACTAATCTATCATGAGCGTTTTGATAAGAAAAAAGTAAACAAAGCCTTTAATTACAGTACTAATTTAGTTTCGGGTTCAGAATTATATAATTTTGATACACTTGCCGTTTTAAAATCTATTAATGTTAATGACGATCCTACATACACAAACATGGTGTTAATAGATATTACGTATGCTATTCCAGAATCAGATAGATACGCTTCTCACACATTGTTTATAGACGAAAAAGGGAAGTCAAATATTGTTCAAATTGAAGTAAAATAATTTATGTTAGGACTAAAATTACCAACCGATCCAAGATGGGTTAATATCGTTGAAAAGAATATTGAAGATATATTAACAGACCACGCCTATTGTGAACAAAAAGCAGCAAGTACAGCTATTTCGCTAATTGTAGGTTTTCCAGAATACACGGAACTCGTACAGGAGATGATAGCTTTAGTAGAGGAAGAAATGAGCCATTTTAAAATGGTACACGATAAAATCATAGAAAATGGTTGGACGCTTGGTAGAGACCGTAAAGACGATTATGTACTAGCACTTATAAAATTCTTTCCTAAAGGAGGAAGTAGAACAACACAACTAGTTCATAGACTTTTATATGCCGCATTAATTGAAGCTCGTAGTTGCGAACGCTTTAGGTTATTGTCTGAAGAGCTAGAAGACAAAAAATTGGCGAAATTTTACCGCAAACTAATGATTAGTGAAGCAGGTCATTACACCATGTTTTTAAATTTTGCTAGAAAATATGGAGACAGAAAAGAAGTTGACGACAAATGGGACGCATTACTTGATTATGAAGCTGAGATTATGAAAAACTTAGGCAATAAGGAAACAATACACGGTTAAGTTAAAAGTTATTGATAACCAACTTAACCGATTTAAAACAAAAAAAACGACCATCAAAATTGATGGTCGTTTTTTATATTTAAAATAAATTCAGAATTCTTAAAACAAACTCTCAATTATCTTCTCGTCAGTAATGCCTTCAGCTTCTGCTTTGTAATTTTTAATAATTCTATGTCTTAGAATTCCCGTTGCAACAGCTTGAACATCTTCAATATCTGGTGAGAATTTTCCTTTCGTAGCAGCATGAGTTTTAGCTGCTAAAATTAAATTCTGAGAAGCCCTTGGTCCAGCTCCCCAATCTACAAACTCTCTTACAATATCTGCAGCTGTATCTTCTTTTGGTCGTGTTTTCCCCACTAAAGATACTGCATATTCAATAACATTATCTGCAACAGGTATACGACGAATTACATTCTGAAAATCGATAATTTCTTGTGCTGTATATAACGCATTTACCGAAGATTTAATATCTGTAGTTGTTGCTTTAACCACATCAACCTCTTCTTGAAACGATGGGTATTGTAAATTAATAGAAAACATAAAACGGTCTAATTGTGCTTCTGGTAAAGGATATGTTCCTTCTTGCTCAATTGGGTTTTGTGTCGCTAAAACAAAATATGGTAAACTTAACTTATATTGATGACCAGCTACTGTAACCGAACGTTCTTGCATCGCTTCTAATAAGGCTGCTTGCGTTTTTGGCGGAGTTCTGTTAATCTCATCTGCTAAAATAATATTAGAGAATATTGGTCCTTTTATAAATTTAAACTGACGATTCTCATCCAAAATTTCACTACCTAAAATATCACTAGGCATTAAATCTGGAGTAAACTGAATACGCTTAAAATCTAAACCTAAAGCTTGTGCAATAGTGTTAACCATTAAGGTTTTTGCCAAACCAGGAACACCTACTAAAAGCGAGTGACCACCAGAAAATATGGAAATTAATACTTGACTAACAACCTCATCTTGACCAATGATGACTTTAGCAACTTCTTGTTTTAGCGCTGCATATTTTTTTACAAATTTTTCAATTATAGCAACATCAGACATACTCTATTCTTTTTTTAACCAATTACTTTGAAAATCACAATCTCTATACTCTCCATTAATCTTAATGTAGGTATTTAAAATGGTTTCCTTTTGCCATTTTGCAACAGCTTTAATTTGTTTGTCTTGTAAAGCAAGATTTTTAATTTTTAAATAATCCTTTGCAAAATCTGCCTCATGATCGTCTATACGATCTGTAACGGTTAAAATTTTAAACTTTAATCTGTTGATACGATCTTCATCTTGTAAAACCTCACTGATTTCACCATCTTTTAAATCTTGAATTTGAGAATACAATTCAGGATCCATTCGGGTTAACTCAAAATTAAAATCCTGTGTTGTAGGATTTGTCATCTGACCACCTTCGTATTTCGTTTCTTTTTGATCACTAAATTCTCTTGCCGCTTCAGCAAAAGTTAATGTACCATTTACAATTTTCTCTCTAATCTCTTCTATTTTATCCTTAGCTTCTTTTATAGCATCTTGAGTTAATTCTGGACGTAATAAAATATGTCTTACATCATACTCTTGACCTCTAATTTTTTCTAAGTATATAATATGGTATCCAAAATCGGTTTCAAAAGGTTCTGAAATTTCTCCTTCTTGCATTGAAAAAGCAACATCTCTAAACTCTTTTACCATTCTTGGCTGTTTTCTATTCAATGTATATTTTCCTCCCGTAGCTTTAGATCCAGAATCTTCTGTATAAAACAACACTTTAGTTGTAAAACTAGAACCGTTTTCTTCTACATCTGTTTTAAATCCTTTTAGCTTATCAATAACAGCTTGTTTTGCTTCTTCTGTTACTTTTGGAATAATTACAATTTCAGCCAGCTTTAATTCAGTACCAAAGACTGGTCGTTCGTCTTTTGGTATATTATTAAAAAAGGTTCTAACTTCTTCTGGTGTTACTTCTATATCTCCTGTAACCTTAGCTTGCATTTCTTGAGCGAGATAACCGTTTTTATTAATCTCAAACATTTCATCTCTTAAGGCTTGTTCTGATTCTTTTTTATACAGTTTAAGCAACCTATCCATATCACCATTTAGCTGACCCAAAATACCTTGTATTTGTTGATCTACTCGGCTTTGAATATATAATTCATTAACTATAACACTATCTTGTATAGCTTGATGTGCATATAATTTACTTTCTAGTAAACTTCCAAAAAGTTCACATCTGGTAAACCCTTCTAGATCTCCACCTTGCGCTTTTATTTGTGCTATTTCTCTATCCAAATCAGATTCTAGAAGAATAAAATCACCAACAACAGCCGCAACACCATCTGCTTTAATACGTGTTTTATTAACAACACTATCTTTTGGTTGCTCTACTTGTTGTACTTCATCATTAATGATTTCTTGAGCATTGCTAAAGTTTAATGACATAAAACAAACTAAAAGGCTTGCTTTAATTATAAGTTTGGAATTTATTGTTTTTAATTGCATCTTTTGTAATATCATTTTCGAGTTGCTTGATGAGCTCTAATTTTCTTTTGTTTATAACAATTTTGTTAATCGACGTTTCTACATAATCTAAAGGCGCATAATCGTTTTGAAGACGTACGTCATTAACTTGCATCAAATATAGGTTTAATGAATCTTTGAGCTGTAAGAAATTAGTTTTTTTTAACAGTTGATTTTTATTTGAACTATTTATGATTGGTATTTTCTCTGCGACACGATTGAGTTTAATCCAAATAGAGTCATTCAAAGAATAAGATCTAAATTGAACAGAGATAGAGTCTAAATACGCTTTATCCTTAGCTTCGAAGCGTTTAAAACGTTTTTTTATAGTATCTAAATTAATAGGGTTTAATGGCAAACTGATATACCTAAACTGTATTAAATCGTCATTTAGCTTAAATGATTCTTTATTAGCTTCATAAAATAATTCTGCTTCCTTGTGCCCTACTACAGTGTCTATATTTTTTTTTACTAAACCTTCTAAATAAGCTTTAGCATATAAATCGTTTTTATATTGCTTTACTAATTTAGAAAACTCATTTTGTTTCTCTTCAGAAAGGTTTAGCAAAGCACCATCCATTAAAAGCAATTGTCTTGCCCAACGGTTAATGTATGCATTGACCATTAAAGTACTATCTTCTTTAGAGGTTCCTTTTGGCACTACATCTTTAAGATCCTCTTTATAGAGGTAACTTTCGTTAACTCTGGCAATTGGTTCTAAATCGTCTGACTTTTTAAAAAAATCACAACTATTAAAAAGTAAACCAAAGAGAAATATGTATAGTGTATGTTTCAAAAAATATAAATTAGTTTCCTATTTTAGTCTTAACTGTTTTAAGAACGTCTTGATTAATTTCTACCTTAAAACGCTTGTATAATTCATTAATCCAATTGGTTTCTATTTCCTCTTGGTAATTATTAATTACATTTCCTTTAGCTTCTTCCAATGTTTTTTGTCCTGCTGGTAAAACCGCTTTAACATTTATAACATGAAAGGCTTCATTATGTTCATATACTTTAGAAACGCCTTTTACAGCTTTAAAGTCTGAAGGCAAAATAGGATCATCTGTTTTGTATGTTCCTTTTGTAAAAATCACATTTTGCTTGTCTTTAGTGTTTACTGCTTTTTTAATTTCGTCTTCAGATTTTCCTTTCTTCATCAGCTTAAGGATCTTCTTCATGCTAGATTTTTCTGCAGAAGAAGCAATAACCACATCTACTCTATCACTCCATTGATACTTAGATTTGTTTTTATTGTAGTAAGCTTCTAAACCTAAAGTGTCTTTTGCGGCTTTATTCCACACTTCTTTTTCCATAAGGTCAAATAGCAATAATCCATCTCTATACTCTTTTAGGATGTTTGCAAATTCTTGGTTCTCTTCTTCTAAATTATCTTCTCTATATTTAAAAATTGAGTTTTCAAAAAAGCTTTCGAACTCCTTATCTATTACAATAGCAAAAGGTGTTTTTTTCCCTGCGTATATACGTTGTGCTTTTATTAAGTGATTTCCAAATTCTTGGTAAGTAAAAGGTCTACTATTAATAGAAAAAACGGTTTCATTCGTTTTAAAATTCTCTGGTAATTTCCAAGAACGATTATAAAAATCATTGTTTAGTAACTTTGTGAAGTAAGGCTTAGCATCTGCACTATATGTTATTTCATATTGCTTCTTAAGCTTATTTAACATCGCTTCATTAATCAATTTAGATCTCGAATCTCTTTTTACTTTAGCTTCAAAAGATGCTTTTACATCTTCAAATGATTCTATAGGACTTAGTTTAATACGTTTTACAATGTGCCAACCATAAGCACTTTTAAAAGGTTCACTAACATCTCCATCATTTTTTAAAGCAAAAGCCACGTCTTCAAATTTTGCAGAACTTAACTGTCCGCTTTTAAAAGGTTTTATTTCGCCACCATTAGCAGCCGAACTTCTATCTTCAGAAAATTGCTTTGCCAAAGCCTCAAAGCGTTCTCCTTGTTTTAGTTTCTTATAAATTTCCTTAATACGTTGCTCGGGATTATGTAACGAATCTTTAGTGGACTTTAAGTTTACCATAATATGAGCAGCAGAAATGGTTCCTCTAGATTTTCGCTTATCATTAACTTTAACAACATGGTAGCCAAATTGGGTTCTAAAAGGCATTGAAATTTCACCTACAGCAGTATTAAACGCGGCAGATTCAAAATCGTAAACCATCTTAAAAGCAGAAAAATACCCTAAGTCTTCAATAAAGATCGTACTACCATTGTGCATTTCTGTCTTTACTTTGTCAAAGCCTTCTTTTAAAGCTCGTTCTCTTAAAGCTAATACTTCATTGTAAGCTTTTAAGGTGTCTTTTGCTGTCTCCTCTAAACGCACTAAAATATGAGAAGCATTAATATCTATATTACTACGATCATAAGCTTCTCTGACCAAAGCTTCTGTAACTTCGTTTTCTGAAATATAATTTTTTATTAATTGCTTTTTATATCTCGAAAATTCACGTTTATAGGTTTCATCTTCATTAATTTTTAAACGCTTAGCTTCTTTTAGCTTTAATTGATATTCAGTAAATAATTTTAAATAGCCATCAACATCTTTTTGGCTTTCATCTTTTACTAAATCTAAATTTTTGTTATAAACTCTTAAAAATTCTGAAGCCATAATTGGCTCACCATCTACTTTTAGAAGCACCTCATCTTTATCTTGAGAAAAAGCAAAATTCAGTGTAAAAAGCACTAAAAACAAACATCTGTATTTAAGACTCATAATTTATTCTTCTATATTATTGTGAAATGTATTCGTTTTTCAAACTCAGCAAAAATAACATAAATAGCTTATTTAACAAGCAGTTTAAAAGGCATTATTTTAATAGTTTTTACGTGTTGCATAGCAAAAATCGCACTAGATTTACAGGCTGTATTATTTTATAACCTTTCAACACTAAAATTGTAATAATTTAAAAAGATGATTTTAACAATTAAAACTGTTTAACGTCGATTAGTTAAAACTATTGCTAATGGTTTTAATACATTTATAAAAATTCCCTCAGCATGCGGTATACCACTGAAATATTAATTAAAAAACCCATTTCAGAAGTCATAAAAAAACTAAAATCCTCCGATAATTTAAAACATTGGCAAGAAGGCTTAGTTAGTACAGCACATATTTCTGGTACACCAAATGAACTTGGAGCAAAAATGCGACTGAACTATAGTTTTGGAAAACGTAAAATGGAAATTATAGAAACCGTTACCATGCAAGATTTTCCTAATAAAATTTACAGTACTTATACAACCAAAGGCATTCGCAATATACAAGAAAACCATTTTAAATCGATTGAAAACGAGTTTACAAAATGGATTTCTATAAATGAGTTTCAACCTACAAATTTTAAAATGAGCATGATGTTGCTTTTAATGCCTAAAGCTTTTAAAAAACAGACAAAAACGTATATGACTAACTTTAAAAATTTTGTAGAAAAAGGAACCTCTGTTTACAATAAAGAATAAAAAAATTACAACAATGCGGAAATTAAAATTAATATGGGATTTTAGAGGACCTGCTGGACAGAAAACGGCAGAGCATCATTTAATACACTTAAAAGAATATATTGCAATTAACAAATTAAACATTACAATTACTGGTGTTGAATCTATAAGTGATATGCACAGTTTAGCATATTTAGTAGTTGATGAATCTGAAATGAAACCCATTAGAGATGCTTTAAAACCTCATAGAGGACAAGTGTATTCTGAAGCATAAATAAGCTCTTTTTTACGCCAAACAAATACCAATCACTAACCCAACCCACTAAATAACAGTGATTTGAGTTTTTAAAAACTTTCAACTACCTTCGTTTAAAATTGAATAGCATACCTACATCTCGTTTCTTTACCTATTTAAATGCTTTTTACCCGTGAATTATTAACGGTAATTTACAATTTTGCTAACCGCAAGTTAAATGTTAGTTATGAAAAAAATTATACCAATACTCTTTTTACTATTGTTATTAGGTTGTAGTGAAGACAGACGCGTTTCTGAGACACCAGAGCCATCAGCAAACCTCCCAACAATATCAATAACAACCGAGAACCTATCACCTATTGTTTCTAAAGAAGACTATTTAAATGGAAGCTTAGAAATATCAGGAGAAAGTATTGACAACAACCTATTAGTAGATCTCAAAATTAGAGGTAGAGGAAATACAACTTGGAATTTCCCTAAAAAACCATATCAAATAAAATTTGACTCTAAAGAAAGTGTTTTAGGAATGCCTGAAGACAAAAAGTGGATTTTATTAGCAAATTATACAGACAAAACAATGCTACGAAATGAAGTCGCATTTGATTTGAGCAGATTTAGCGATTTAGACTGGACTCCAGAGAGTCGTTTTGTTGAACTTTTTATAAATAGTGAATATTTAGGCGTCTATCAGATTACCCAAAAAGTAGAAGAATCTTCCAATAGAGTAAATATTGGAGACGATGGTTATTTACTAGAGGTAGATCAACTTTCTAGACTAGACGTAGACGACGTTTATTTTGAAACAAGTCATTATTTATTCAACATTAAAGAACCTAGCCTCAATGCTGAAGACAATGCGTATAATATTATAAAAAACTATATCGAATTAACCGAAAGCGTACTCTTAGGAGACAATTTTAGCGACCCTATTAATGGATATGCTAAATATATAGATGTAGATTCTTTTATAGACTGGTATCTTGTAAATGAAATAACAAAAAATAATGATGCTATCTTTTACTCTAGTGTTTATATGAACTACATCCCTGGCGGTAAATTAAAAATGGGACCAATATGGGATTACGACATTAGTCTTGGTAACATTAACTATAACGGAAATGATACTACAGATGGGTTTTGGATTAAAAATGCCACTTGGTATTCTCGCCTTTTTGAAGATCCTATTTTTGTTGAAAAAGTAAAATCTAGATTTAATTATTTTTATAACAATAGAAGTCTTTTTCAAGAAAAAATTAACTCAAATTCTTCCTTTTTATATGAAGCACAAGAAAGAAACTTTAATACTTGGCCCATTTTAGGCGTCTATGTTTGGCCTAACAATGTCTTTTACCCAACATACAACGAAGAAGTCGCCTATCTAGATCAGTGGCTTAATGATAGATTAGAGTGGCTTAACACCTCCTTCAATAATTTGTAATTTACTTTTTTATGCACTAAAGCTCCATGAGGATTTTACCCTATTAAATCTTTATTTTGAGTTTTTCATTCGCACAAAGTCAAAGCTCAAAAAAAAACCAACTAACCACTAATAAATTAACTTTAAAATGTGCTGCACTTTTTAAAAACAAACCTTTTGATTTTGAAAACTTTAAAATCAAATTCAAAGACTACGCTACAATACCTGTTTCAGGAAGTTCACTCAATGCTAAATCTTATTCTCTGGCCAAAAAGCTTAACGTTGGAGATTATGTTACAATTTTTCAAATAGAAAATAGGATTCTCAATGGAAGAAAATCTCACGAACACAAAACATTGATTATTAAAATAGTTACACTTTAATTTAATAGATAAGAACACTTACTCTTCATGTCGTCTTTCAGCATATTCATAGCCTTCTATCCACCATTTTTCCATTA